>MDTG01176313.1_pt1 | contig 11492 bp, 13 predicted proteins | sample 811421 | NCBI WGS metagenome assembly MDTG01 (sample SAMN05326645, study PRJNA326480) | marine metagenome | isolation source: seawater | place: Pacific Ocean: South East | collected 2011
AAAATTGCAAAAAATGTGGTTGTTGAACCATTTACGTCTATTGAAAATAATGTAACTATTGGAAAAGGCACATGGATTGGTTCTAACGTCAACATAATGAGTGGTGCTAGGATTGGGAAAAACTGTTCAATATTTCCAGGTTCTGTTATTTCAGCTGTTCCTCAAGATTTAAAATTTAAGGGAGAAGACACAACTGCTGTTATTGGAGATAATACCACAATACGTGAATGTGTGACTATAAATAGAGGAACTGAAGATAGAAATAGAACAGTAATAGGAAAGGATTGTTTAATTATGGCTTATTCACATATAGCACATGATTGCATAATTGGAAACAATTGTATTTTTTCTAATAATTCAACTTTAGCAGGTCATGTAAATGTTGGAAGTCATGTAATTTTAGCTGGTATGGTTGCAGTCCATCAGTTTTGTTCAATTGGTAATCATGCTTTTGTCGCTGGTGGTTCTTTAGTAAGAAAGGATATTCCTCCTTTTGTAAAAGCAGCAAGAGAGCCTATTTCTTATGTAGGTATTAATTCAGTTGGGTTAAGAAGAAGAGGTTTTGATAGTAAAGTTATTATGGAGATCCAGTCGATTTATAGAATACTGTATCAAAAAAAATATAATAATACCCAAGCAGTAAAAATCATTGAAGGAGAAATGGAAGCAACGAAAGAGAGAGATGAAATTATAGAGTTTATTCAAAGTTCCCAAAGAGGAATAATGAAAGGATATTTTCAAAATTAGAATATGGCATCATCATCAGATATTAGAAAAGGACTTTGTATTCATTATAACAATGATATTTACAAAATTATAGATTTTTTACATGTAAAACCTGGAAAAGGCCCTGCTTTTGTTAGAACTAAATTGAAGAGCGTTACGAATGGTAAAGTAATAGATAATACATTTTCTGCAGGCCATAAGATTGATGAAGTAAGAGTAGAAACTAAAAGATTTCAGTTTTTATATAAAGATGGATTAACTTATCACTTTATGAATGTCGATGATTACAATCAAATAACTGTTGAAGAAAACCAGCTTGATTCATCTCTTTTTTTAAAAGAGGGAGAGATTGTCACTGTACTTACAAATTCAGAAAACGGAACTAGTTTGTCTGTTGAAATGCCACAAAGTGTTATTTTAGAAATTACAGAAACAGAACCTGGATTGAAGGGAAATACAGCTACAAATGCTACAAAACCTGCAACTCTTGAAACAGGAGCCAGAATTAATGTTCCTCTGTTTATCAATGAGGGAGATTTAATAAAAATAGATCCTGAAAAAGGATGTTACTTAGAAAGAATAAAAAAATAGATAAATGAGCATATTAGTTAATAAAAATTCTAAAATTATTGTACAAGGTTTTACCGGTGGAGAAGGTACTTTTCACTCAGAACAAATGATTTCTTACGGGACTAACATTGTTGGTGGGGTTACACCTGGAAAGGGAGGCCAAAAACACTTGGACAAACCAGTTTTTAACACTGTTGCTGAAGCGGTTTTAAAAACTAATGCAAACACCTCAATAATTTTTGTTCCTGCTGGTTTTGCAGCAGATGCAATTATGGAATCAGCTGATTCTGGGATTAAAACAATTATTGCAATAACAGAGGGAATTCCAATTTCTGATATGACTAAAGTAAGTCAATACCTAAAAGGAAAAGATTGTACTCTAATAGGCCCAAATTGCCCAGGTATAATAACACCTGATGAAGCGAAAGTTGGAATTATGCCAGGTTTTGTTTTTAAGAAAGGTAGTGTAGGGGTAGTTTCTAAATCTGGAACTTTAACTTATGAAGCTGCCGATCAAGTTGTTAAACAAGGTTTAGGTATTTCAACCGCTGTTGGAATAGGAGGGGATCCAATTATAGGTACAACTACTAAAGATGCGATCAAATTATTTATGGATGATCCCGAAACAAAATGTATTGTTATGATTGGAGAAATTGGTGGTCAATTGGAAACCAAAGCATCTATATGGGCAAAAGAAAATGGTAATAAAAAACCTATTGTTGGTTTTATTGCTGGTGAAACAGCACCTAAGGGAAGAACAATGGGCCATGCTGGTGCCATTGTAGGCGGAGCTGAAGACACTGCTGAAGCTAAAAAGAAAGTTATGAGAGAATGTGGAATTCATGTGGTTGACTCTCCAGCAGATATTGGGAAGAAAGTAGCTGAAATTATGCTGTAATTATAATAATTTTTATCAAATGAATTTGTTAAAGGACAAAACTATAATTATTACTGGTGCAAGCAGAGGAATCGGAAAAGGAATTGCTACTATTTTAGCACAAAATGGAGCAAACATCGCCTTCACTTACAGTCAGTCTGTTAGCCAAGCCAATATTTTAGTTAAAGAAATCACAAAATTAGGTGTTAAATGTAAAGCCTACAAAAGTAACGCTGCTAATTTTAACGAGTCTCAATCACTTATTAATCAAATCTTAGGAGATTTTAAAACTTTTGATGTTTTAATAAACAATGCTGGAATTACTAAAGATAATTTGTTACTGAGAATGAACGAAGAAGATTTTGATAAAGTCATAGAGGTAAATTTAAAGTCAGTTTTTAATATGGTTAAAGCTTGTCAAAAAGTTTTTCTTAAAAAGAGATCAGGAAGTATTATTAATATAAGCTCAATTGTTGGTGTCAAAGGAAATGCAGGACAATCAAACTATGCAGCTTCAAAAGCTGGGATAATTGGTTTTTCAAAATCTATTGCATTAGAACTTGGGTCAAGAAACATTCGCTCCAATGTTGTTGCACCAGGATTTATTGAAACTGAAATGACGAATGAATTAAGTCCAGAGATTGTAGAAAAATGGATTCAGGGTATTCCACTAAAAAGAGGTGGAAAACCAGCAGATGTTGCAAATCTTTGTTTATTTTTGTCTTCTGATCTTTCGAATTTTATAACTGGTCAAGTAATTAATGTCGATGGCGGCATGTTAACATAAATAATTAAATTAAATTTTTAAAAAATGGATAGATTAAATAAAATTGGATTACCTGTAGTTGTTACTATTATGTTTGTATTTATTGTACTGATGAAATCAGCTGTAAACATTGGATATGGAGAAGCTGGTGTTCTTTTCAAAACTTTTGGTGGGGGAGTTGTTACAGACGAACCCGCATTAGGTGAAGGGTTTCATATTATTGCCCCATGGAATAAGGTTTCTTTATATAATGTAAAACAACAAGAAGTTTTTGAAAGTCAAATGCAAGTGCTTTCATCAAATGGATTAGAGATTTCATTAGATGTTTCTGTACTATATCAACCAAAAGCGGATGAATTAGGTCTTTTACATCAAACAAAAGGTACTAATTACCTTGACATAGTCATTGTTCCAAACATAAGAGCAGTTGCAAGAAGTGTTGTGGGGAGATATACACCAGAGCAGCTTTATTCAACAAAAAGAGATGCTATCGAAAGTGAAATTTATGATGAATTAAAAAAAGGTGTTGAGAAACAACATGTTCAAATAAATGATGTCTTGGTTCGTGACGTAACATTGCCTAACACAATAAAACAAGCAATTGAAAGAAAACTTAGTCAAGAACAAATGGCCCTTGAATATGAATTTAAACTTGAATCAGCTAGAAAAGAAGCTGAAAAAGTAATAATTGATGCTAAAGGTAAAGCAGACGCAAATAGAATACTAAATTCTTCTCTAACTACAAATATTTTAAGAGACAAGGGAATTGAAGCAACAACCAAGTTAGCTGAATCTCCAAATTCGAAAGTAATTGTTATTGGAAGCGGAAAAGATGGTTTACCAATAATCTTAGGTAATCAATAAATCTAGCTGATTTAAGAGCTAACAAATATACCTATAACAAAATTTAAAAAACCCACTTGTGTTTATAGTGGGTTTTTTATTTATGACATTCGGAAATATCATGACTAAATTAATACAATTTTAAAAAAATATTTTTACCAAAGAAATATAGCTATTAAAATAACAGTAAAAGCAAAAATGGAGTAGAAGAAAGCAAATTTACTGTCTTGTAAACTTTTAAAATAAGGAGATTCGACAGTTCTATATAAATATTTACCATCTATATTGATCCTTTTAAATGTACTCTGTTGTAATAGAAGACAAAGTATATTGAAAACAACCATCGCTATTATTAAGTTATTAATTGCATCTGCTTTAGTAAACACATTGACGACAGGTAATACATCGTAAACAAATGCACTGCTTCCAATAGCTCCAAAAATTCCACCAACTGCTAAGTTAATTCTAGAATCCAAATCCTTAATTGGAATTAAAAACACTAAACAAGATATTAGAAAGGACAGTAGTCCACCGGTAAATATTTTAAAAAACAAAACTATTCCTCCTCTTTTAACTTTTAATTCAAAAATTAATGATTGAAGAACTGCTGGACGTATCACACCTGGAGCTGTATTAATTCTTTCTGTACTAATTTCGTTGTACTCTGATCTGTGATCTATTCCAATTATTGTATATCCAGGTTTTAAATTCCTCATTTTTTTCTCGAATGTACTCACAAATTTTTTGCTTGGATTTAACTTTACAAGGGATGTATCGTATGATGTTTTAAATTCAAAAAGTAGTTTTTGGGTATCGAAAGGGTAATTGGCTAAATCCCATTTATGATCAAATTCAGTATCCACATTTCTTGCTTCTTTTGTTATTTTGGAATCATAAAATATAATAGAATCAGAAGGGGAAACATATTCTTCTTTTATAGCATCTCCAACCAAACGGAGTTCGCTTTCTCTTAAAACAGCTTGAAACCAATCAGAGTGAGTCATATCCCATTCTTCTCCATTACTTGGTTGTATCCACTTAAAAGGAAAGTCACTGTAAGAGGTAAAAGCAAGAACAGAGGTGAAAATTTCATTTTTTACATCAAACCCCTTTAAGTCATAAAAATCCAAACTAAGGTCGTATTCCAAAGGCCATTCTAATGTATCTTTTTCTGTTAGTATTATGTAAGGGTAATAATCTCCAGATCTCTGGTAATCTCTTAATTTTATTTGTTTTTTAATTGTGATTGAATCAGGAGTTTCATTAGTCTCACTTGATTGAGAATATAGAAATGTATTAACTAAGAGTAAATGTAATATAGCGAATAATACTTTTTTCATAATATATAATTACAAACATATTAATAAAATGTTAACATGATAATTTAAAATGATCAATATTTTTTTAATACTATCAAATAAATAAGTAAAATTTATATGCTATATTAGATTAATTAAAAAAATTATTATGAAAAAAATTGTTTTACTTTTTACTTTAGTTCTATTTACATTCAACAGTTACTCTCAAGAAAAAGGATATATTGGAGTTGGTTTAGGTTACGCCATTCCTGGTGGGGATGCCGATACAATAGATAGTGGCTTTGGAATGAATTTAATAGGTGCTGGCTACATGTTTACAGAAAAAGTTGGTGCAACTATTAATTGGGGAGCTAGCTCACATAAAACTAATGATAAATCTGGTGTTTCTGGATTAACAGCTGGAATAGGTTATTTTGGTATTGGTCCATTATTTAGATTCGACGCTGGGGAAAATATGACTATTGACTTAAAACCTCAGTATATGTCTCAGTCTACGTCTATTACCTTATTAGGATCAACAGTCACAAACACTGGATCTGGATTTCTTTTAGGTTCTTCTTTTAATTTTGCTAAACAGAAAAAATGGGGATGGGGTATTGATGTAGATTATGCTATGGGAAAAGTTGAGGGAGATAAAATCAATGTGTTTTCAATAAGAGGAGGATTTCAATATAGGTTTTAGTATAAATTAATAAATAAAAAAAACCTGTTTGATTTGTCAAACAGGTTTTTTTGTTAAAAATAATTTCTCAATATAAGGTCATATTCAAATGACCGTCCTATCGTATCTATAAGTCAATATTATCAAAGAATAACTGAATTTTTTTTTAAAAAACATATTTTCTCTAATTAAAAAAAACTTATTAATAATATGACAATTAATTTGATTAAATAATTTTAGAATAATTATTTATTAGGAAAAATTTCAAATATAGATATTCCTTATGTTAAATTAATTTTTTTATATTGCCATTTAATTAATTAAAATTATAATTATTAACAAATTTTTAAAGATTAAAACCAACTTTACTCTAATAAATTATATTTATCAAGCTAACTTTTAAACAATAGAAGTTAGCTTCTTTTTTTTATGATTTTATTTTAAGTTTAAATCATGTATTTTTACAAATTATTATAATTATATGGCTAAATCACAACAAACTTTTAATAAATTAGAGAAAGAAAAAAAACGTAAAAAAAAGAAAGAGGACAAGAGGAAGAAGATGTTGGCTCGTAAAGAAGCAAAAGAGAGTGGTGAACTCGTAACAAATGAGTTTGTTTATGTAGATTATAACGGAAACTTCACAGATACTCCGCCAGACCCTGCAGAAAGAGAAAAAATAAACGCCAAAAACATAGTTATTGGAGTTCCTAAGAGAGAAAGTGTAAAAACTAGTGGATTTATTGGGAAAGTCAATTTTTTTGACCATTCAAAAGGTTTTGGTTTTATTATTGATCCTGAAACTCAAGAAAAATATTTTGTACATATTAGCGAATGTATTGATGAAATTACCGAAGGTGACAAAGTTGAGTTTGATACAATAAAAGGTGCAAAAGGAATGAACGCTATTAAAGTTAAGAAAATTTAAAACTATTTGAACTATAATTTATATTATGTTAAATCGTTAATGATTTTAATATTCAATCAATTGTTATGAAAAAAAAGATTATTTACTCAATACTCGCATTTGTTGGTCTATTCATCGCATATGTTGTGTATACAATAAACAACCCAGTTAGCCCCTTGAAGACAGTTTCATTGTCTGAAAACAATAAAGAAATTACGATTACATATAGTGCTCCTTATAAAAAAGGTAGATTGATTTTTGGAAATGAATCTGAATCTGCACTTGTTCCTTTTAATAAATATTGGAGAACTGGTGCAAACAGACATACAATGATTAAAACAGACTCAGACTTAAAATTTAAAGATAATGTTTTGAAGGCCGGTGAATATTCTTTATACTCTTATCCTGGTGAAAAAAATTGGGATATTACATTTAATTCTACAAATGCATATTTCGGTATTTCCCAGCCAGATTCCAGTATGGACTTGTTTACAATTTCAGTTCCATCAAATAGTCTTGACAAATCAATCGAGCAATTTACTATCGATTTTATTCCATCTCCACCTGACGGCCCAGTTTCACTAGGAATAAGATTAAGATGGGATACAACTGAGGTGGTAATACCTTTTAACTAACAATGTTTTCATTAAAAAATTTTTTAAAGGCATTTACGTTTTTATTTGGTCTATCAATTTTAGTAATATTATTTGGAGCTATATCTTATTTTGTTATTGATAAAATCCAGCAAAAGAATAATTTAATGGATATTGAAGAATACTCTCCTATCTCTACCCTTGTTGTCCCTGAAAATCCAATAAATAAAGCTAAATTTCCATTTGTCGATGTACATAGTCATCAATGGAATATGGCAATAAATGATCTTTCTTCTTTGGTAAAAGAAATGGATAGTTTAAATATGGCATTCATGATTAATCTTAGTGGATCAGGTGTTGCAACTTTTTCTGGAAAACAATCTTTAATGGATTTAAACCTTTCAAAATCTTTAGAAAACGTTGAACAAAACTTTCCAAATAGATTTGGGGTTTTTGTAAATCTTAATTTTGATAAAATAGATAATGATGATTTTGCTTCTAGCTCTGTAAAAATATTAGAAAAAGCGGTTAATGATGGAGCTATTGGACTTAAAATATACAAAAACTTAGGTCTTAATTTAAAAGATTCCAGTACAAAAAGAGTAAAGGTTGATGACAAAAGATTATCTCCCATTTGGGAGGCCTGTGCAAAACTAAAAATTCCTGTTTTAATTCATTCTGGTGAACCCTCCCCGTTTTTTGACCCCATTGATAAATATAATGAAAGATGGTTACATGCTAGACAAAGACCAAATAGCTTTAGACCACCAGACAAATATCCTTCTTTTGAAACAGTCATGGAAGAACAATACAATATGTTCAAAAATCATCCAAATACTACTTTCATTAATGCTCATATGGGTTGGATGGCAAATGATTTGGATAAGTTAGAAAAACACCTTGATAGCCTTCCAAATGTTTATACAGAAATTGGAGCAGTAATTGGTGAACTTGGAAGACAACCGAGAAGAGCTAGACAATTTTTTATTGATTATCAAGATAGAGTTATGTTTGGAAAAGATACTTACAAAAAATCTGAATTTGATGTATATTTTAGAGTACTTGAGTCTAACGATGAATATTTTGACTATTATCGAAAAAGACACGGGCTTTGGAAAATGTATGGACTAAATTTACCTGATGAGGTTTTAAAAAAGTTGTACTATAAAAATGCTCTTAAAATTTTCCCCTCAATTGATAATGAATTATTTGAATAAATATTTTATTCTTCATGCAACAAGTGTTTTGTAAATTGATTAATTGTGATTAACTATGTACTATTATTAAATTTTTTTTTATGATTATTGGAATACCAAAAGAGATTAAAAATAATGAGTTTAGAGTTGGAATGACCCCATCGGGAGTTAATTCTTTTGTTAGAAATGGCCATAATGTTTATGTCGAGAAAGGTGCTGGCTTTGGTAGTGGATTTTCAGATGATTTGTATGAAAATGTTGGAGCTAAAATTTGTAGTTCTATTGAGGAAGTATATTCTAAATCAGAAATGATAATTAAGGTAAAGGAACCTTTAAAAAAAGAATATAATCTTATAAAAAAAAATCAAATTATATACACTTTTTTTCATTTTGCATCATCAAGGGAATTAACAGAGGCTATGATTAAAACGGAATCTATTTGTTTAGCATATGAAACTGTTCAAAATCCTGACCTCACCCTACCCCTTTTAACTCCTATGTCAGAAGTTGCTGGAAGAATGGCAACCCAGCAGGGAGCAAAATTTTTAGAAAGACCGCAAAGTGGATATGGAATTCTTCTTGGTGGAGTTCCCGGAGTTAAACCAGCAAATGTAATTGTTTTGGGTGGTGGTGTTGTTGGAACTCAAGCTGCTAAAATGGCTGCTGGTCTTGGTGCTAATGTTACAATATTTGATATTAGTTTGGATAGACTGCGGGTTTTGGATGATATTATGCCAAATAATGTTAATACTCAATTTTCAAACACTTACAACATTTTAGAAGCTATTAAAACTGCTCATTTAATTATTGGTGCTGTTCTTATTCCAGGAGCAAAAGCTCCCAATCTTATAACCAAGGAGATGTTAAAAGACTTAAATGAAGGTACAGTTTTGGTTGATGTGGCTGTTGATCAAGGAGGTTGTTTTGAGACAACTCGTCCTACAACACACAAAAATCCCACTTATATAATTGATGACGTTCTTCACTACAGTGTCGCAAATATGCCTGGTGCTGTTCCTGTAACCTCAACCGAAGCGCTAACTAATGCAACAATTAGTAGAGGATTAGCAATAGCGAATAAAGGCTGGAAAAAAGCCTGTAATGAAGATTTATCATTAAAGCTTGGACTAAATATAATTAATGGAAAAATCGTTTATAAAGCAGTAGCTGATGCGTTTGGAATTGAATATACTGATTTAAATAAATTACTTTAGTCATGTCCAATATTCCCTCTGTGAACTTGTTGGAATTTTTATCAAATGATAAATCAATTAAAACAGATTTTGTAAATAAAATTGGCCGAGCATACCAAGAAATTGGTTTCGTGTCTTTAAAAGGACATTTTTTAAAACAAAAAAATATTGAAAATTTATATCTTCAGATTAAAAATTTTTTTAATCTTCCTCAAGACATAAAAGACAAATACGAGTTTGATGGTTTTAAAGGTCAAAGAGGGTACACATCTTTTGGAAAAGAACATGCTAAAGGTAAAAAAGAGGGAGATTTGAAAGAGTTTTGGCATTTTGGCCAATATTTAGATAATGATAATAAAGATTTTGGTTATCCTAAAAATATTGAAATTGAAGAATTCCCTGAATTTAACAAAGTTGGCTACGAAACATATAAAGCTTTGGAAAAAACTGGTATTTATGTTCTGCGAGCAATTGCTTTATATTTAAATTTAGATGAGTTTCACTTTGACAAATATGTTACTAATGGAAATAGTATTTTAAGACCAATTCACTACCCTCCTATTAATAAAGAACCAAATAAAGCTGTAAGAGCTGCTGCTCATGGTGATATAAATTTAATCACTTTACTTATGGGCGCCCATGGTAAAGGTCTTCAAGTTAAAAATAATAAAGGTAAATGGATAGATGCTATTGCTGAAAAAGATGAAATTATTATCAACGTTGGAGACATGCTTGCTAGATATACAAATAATAAATTAAAGTCTACCATTCACCGAGTAGTCAATCCTCCAAAAAAATATTGGGGAAAATCAAGATATTCAATTCCTTTTTTTCTTCATCCAATAGGTTCTATGAAATTAAATGTCTTAGAAAATTGCATTGATTCTAAAAATCCAAAAATGTTTGAAGATATTTCTGCAAATGATTTTTTATTAAACAGACTAATTGACATTGGAGTAATGAAAAAACAATGAAAAAACTTACTTCTTTCTCTGATTTAAAATCTTTGATAGATCCTACAAAAGTATCTTCAGAAAATTCACATCCTTCATTAAATAAAAATTTAGTGAAACAGTTTTTAGAAGCTCATTACAGTAAAAAAGGAAGAGCAGGAAAGCCGGTAACCTTAATTAAAGGTTTTAAAGGTTCTAAAAATGAAATGAAAGACCTTGCAAAAGTTCTAAAAAATAAATGTGGTGTGGGAGGTTCTGTAAAAAAGGAAGAAATTATAATTCAAGGAGAATACCGGGACAAAATCACCACTATTTTAGAAGAAATGGGACACTCAGTTAAAAGAATTGGAGGCTAACCCTCGTGATCGTCTTTATCAATTTCAGAGTTCTTAAATACAAGAAAAAGAATTATTAATAATGATAAAATTGAAAAACCTGTTTTGGCAAAACTTAAAATAGGCAAGATCCCATAAGATGTTGCATCTGAAATAATTTGAAAACCAACATATATTGCAAATATGTTTTTTCTTTGTTCAAAAAATAGAGCAGAAATTCTTTTATAATACGAAGCTAAGGAAAACCAAACTGCGGGAATAAAAGAAATGATAAGAGCAATTATCCAATTACTTGTCATAGAATCTAACATACTACTCATAAATTCATCAGGATTTTCTTGTATGCTTTGTTGAAAGGCACCTTGATCGAAATTAGGATCGCTTATGTCGATTAACCCACTTGAAGTGAGGTAATTAGCAACAAAAGAAATAAAAATTATAATACCAGGAATTGAAAGAAGTATAGTGAAAAGCATTCTTAAAAAGAAAGTTGTTCCACTAATGGTTTCAGAAAATTTAAAGAATTTTTGCATTTAGTTTTTAATTAGTGTAG
>MDTG01311618.1_pt1 | contig 11492 bp, 14 predicted proteins | sample 811421 | NCBI WGS metagenome assembly MDTG01 (sample SAMN05326645, study PRJNA326480) | marine metagenome | isolation source: seawater | place: Pacific Ocean: South East | collected 2011
AACGCGTGTAGCTGACCAGTACTAATAGCTCAATTGGCTTGATTTATGCACTGAAAAAAATTTTCAGTTTAAGCAAACACCAAAAAAATTAATTGATATCATTTTTATATTTGAATACGAAAAAGCCCACAAGAAATTGTGGGCTTTTTTTTTACCTTTAGTATTGATTTTGAATATTTTACAATTAAGATCAACTTATGACAAAAAAATCCTCTAATGTTACAGAAGTTCTTAAAGATGATGGTGTAAATTCAGTAGATATAATTAACTTTCAAAATTTAAGTAGCATTAATATTAATCAATTAACTTCAAAGTTTGGAAAAGACAAGTCTTGGGCAGTCAGATGTACCTTTAATAATAGATTTGGAGGGGTTGCAATACAACAACTTCCTGGAGAGGGTAATAGAATGCATCAACACCCAGATGCTGCCGAATGCTGGGTAATACTTAAAGGAAAGTGGAAGTGGTTTATAGCAGGGCAAGGTGATATGGAGGTATCTGAAGGAAGCATCATCAATGTTCCTGAAAAAACTTTTCACCAAATAAAATGTATTGGCAATGAGCCAGGAATTAGATTTGCAGTTACAAAACCGGATGTTGAGCATATTTATAAATAATGTTCAAAAGTTATCCGTTTAAAAATATTAAAACAGATTTTAAAAACAAACATTACATTTTAACAGGATATTCAAGCGGTATTGGAAATCAAATCTATAAAGATTTAAAATTGTTGGGAGCAAAACTAATTTTAGTTGGAAGGAAAAATATAAAAAATGAAATTTTTTATTTTTGCGACCTAAGAGATCTTGCTGAAACAGAGACTACAATTTTTAAACTAAGCAGAAAATTTAAAAAAATAGATGGATTTATTCATTGTGCAGGTATCAATCAATGCGTACAATCGGAAAAAATTAGCCTTGAGGACTGGCAAAAAGTTTTAAATGTAAATTTATCATCAGCTTTTGTGATTTCGAAGGGAGTAAAAACTAATCTAAAAAAATCGAAAAATCCATCAATTATCTTTTTTTCATCAATAGCGGGACACAGAAAAAGTATTGTCAGTGGTGTTCATTATGTATCAAGTAAAGCGGGTCTTATTGGAATGGCAAAACAATTGTCTCATGAGTTAGGTAAATTTGGAATTAGAGTTAATTGTATATCACCAAGCCAAACTTTTACTAAAATGCTTAAAAAGTCTATGAATAAAAAACAAATAAAAAATTTAGTCAAAACAATCCCACTTCAAAGATTATCCAGTATCAAGGATCAATCTAATGGTGCAATTTTTTTACTTTCTTCTTTATCCAAATATATATCGGGAACCTCTTTAAATATTGATGGTGGACAAATATAAAAAAAATATCACTTTTGTCATAGCAACAAGGAAAGGAAGCAAAAGGATAAAAAATAAAAATATAAGAAAATTTGGTAATTCAAACTTATTAGAAATTAAACTTAGACAAATAAATAGAATTATAAAAAGACCAAAAATATTTTTAAGTTCGGATTGTAAAACTAGTCAAAAAATTGGAAAAAAATATGGTGCTGTTGTAGACATTAGATCAAAAAAATTAGCATCTGATAATATTCCAATGAAAACTGTTTACAAATACCTAGCAACAAAAGTTAACACCCGATACGTTTGTTATTTGCATGTTACCTCTCCTTTTTTAAAAGACAAAACATTAAAAGAATCTATTAAAAAATTTTTTCAAAACAAAAAAAAATATGACTCCTTGGCATCAGTTACAATTATTAAGGAGTATTTATGGTATAAAAATAAACCTGTAAATTACGATCCAAAAAACCACCCTCGGTCACAAACTCTTCCCGAATATGTAGCATTGAACTTTGCAGTAAATATTGTCAGCACTACATATATGAAAAATAAAGGTCGAATAGTCGGAAAAAAATTTTATCCAATTGACTTAGATTTTCCAGAAACTTTAGATATAGACGATCAATGGCAATTTAACCTAGGTAGTTTACTTGCTAAAAAAAACTGGCAGAAATGAATAAGCTCGTTAAGATATTTTTATCATTATTTTTTACTTTTATTGTTGTTTATAATTTTAGTAACATTAGATCTATTCTAAGGGAACACCTACCGTATTCAGTTAAAGTAAAAATCAAAGAAGTTTTTTTTGGAAAACAATATTTAGATGAAATAGATTATTATAAAAAACTTGGCTACAATGTTAAAATTTTTCCTGAGACACAATTTGAAAAACTAGAGTCAAAAAAATTTTTGCTTGATAAATTAGACGTTGTAAACAAAACACATTATGGTCATGTAATAGGTTTACAACAAAATGTTAAAACATTTTTTATTGAAAATTTTGACACAGGTTTAGTTATAACTTCTGCAAAAGGAAAGATTTTCTTTTTAAATGGTAACAGCCTAGAAAAAGGAAAAATAATTTTATCTAATCTTAACAAATTTAATTTAAAAAATGTACTTGATATAACAAGGGTTAAAGATGAACTTTATATATCTATAGTTTTTCCAGATCAGACTGAAAACAATTGCTCAAAAATTAAAATCTTAAGATCAAATTTTAATAAAGAAAATTTAATTTTCTCCGAGTTTTTTCAGATAGATGAATGCACTGAAGGCACAAACGCTCTTGGTGGAAGAATAGTTCAATACAAATTTAACAATAAAGATGGAATACTTTTTACAACAGCTGCATCAGGAGCAGAAAAAGATTTAGCCCAAGACGATAATTCTTTGTTTGGTAAAATTCTATTTATAAGTTTAGACGGAGAAAATAAAATAATTTTTTCAAAGGGCCATAGAAATCCGCAAGGTTTATTGGTATTTAAAAATAATATTTTATCAACAGAACATGGAGCGTATGGAGGAGATGAAATTAACAAAATTTTATTTAGAGGAAATTACGGACATCCAGTAGCATCATACGGTGACACCTACAGCTTTAAAAATTTACAAGAGAGATCTAACTTTAAATTTAAAAAAAACCACTCTAAATATAATTTTAATGAACCAATTTTTTCATTTGTTCCTTCAATCGGTATATCTGAAATAATAAAAGTTCCAAAAGATTTTTCAAAATATTGGCAAAACAATTTTCTAGTAACTTCTCTTAACGGCAGAACAGTTTATAGGGTTGAGTTCGATAATAAATTTTCCAAATTAAAATATATTGAGCCAATTCGCATAGGAGAAAGAATAAGAGATATCAAATTTTTACCAAATTCTAATTCAATTGTTCTTGCCTTAGAAGAGACGGGATCTTTATTATTTTTTAAAACTAAAAATTAACTTTATATTCTATCTTATTTTTAAAAAACCATGATTTCTTGCAATTAATTATTTACAGCTAGATAGAATAACTTTAAATGAAAGATCAATGTGATTAGATAATTTTTTTAAATAGATTTGTAAATGATCTTTTTCTACATGTTGATTTATATAGGAAAAAAAATCTTAGCTTTTTGTATTTATTAAAATTTATATTTTTCTTTAATTTCTAGAATTAAATCTTTTAAACCTTGATCAATCATAACATTGTAATTATCAGTATACCTATAAGTAAAACTTTTTTCTTCATCTTCAATATTGTAAGGAGTTTTAAGGTAATGACTTACTTTTTTTAAGTTATTTTTCTTAAGGAATTTTATATTTTTAATACCTGTAATTTCGGAAAGTATCTTTAATATATAGGTAATTTTGTAATTTTCAGGACCTGTTAGCACAAGTGTTTTATTGTCAAAGTTCTTTTCAATAATTTTTAACGATAATCTAGCCGCGTCCTTTACGTGAATATAATTTCTTACAGACTCCATACTTCCTGAGTACAAAATTTTTTTATTTTTTAACATATCTCTAATTATACTGTGCAATCCATTATTTTTGTCAGATCTGGGTCCGTATAAAGTTCCATATCTCAAGATAGAGTAGTTAAGTTTTTTTATATTTCTGAATTCTTTTATAAAGCTTTCTGCAGATAGTTTACTGGACTTGTAAAATCCACCTTTATTTCCTGAGACATAAACAGTACTAGCGTAAATGAACTTTTTAATTTTTTTTTTTACGAGAAGATTTAAAAGTTTTACAAGATCAAGAATATTAACCTTAACAGTTTTTTCGGGCTCTAAATTTGATTTTTCAATATCTGAAATAGCAGCAAAGTTGAAAACAATGTCTCCTTTTTTTATATATTTACTATACTTCTTTAAGTCACCTAAGTTAGCTTTAACAAACTTTTGTTTTTTGTTTATCCAATTTGACTCAAATTCATCAATTATAGTTACTTCATAATTGTTTTTTGTGAGTGTATCAGCTACATGCGATCCTAGAAAACCACTACCTCCAAAAACTATAACTTTTTTTTTTGACTTAACCACAAAATACTCTATTGTTCATTTATTGAACAATATAGCGATTTGTAGTTAATTATCAATAAAAAAATATAGTACTTATTACATGAAAAACACCAATATAAATTACTTTCATATTGATAAAGGGGAAGATCCTTTGGTCCAGGCGAAGCTTTTAAAAGAATTTATAAATAATAAATTGAAGGATAAAAATTTCTCAAAATTTTTAAGCAAGATTTCATTAAGCTTAGCTTTACCTATTGAAACAGTTGAATTTGAGACAAAACAATATTTAATTAGAAATCATAATTTTGTTACTGGAAAATTTAAAAGTATCTTTAAGTTTTCATCTATTTTTAACACAGTAGTGAAATTTTTTACAAGTTTTATCTATATTTTGTTTTTTTCTAAAAAAATAAATTTCCTTAAAAATGTAGACATTATTTATGATGAATGTGAATCAGAAATTCAATTTAACAGAATAAAAAATCTATCTAAACATTTTAAAACTCATTTGGTAATATCCTCAGTAAAAATTAAAAATGATAATAATGTTTTTTATTTTAGAAAATATAAAAATTGCGATAGAAATTTTCTTTTAAAAAATTTGAAAACTTTTTTCTTTACTAACTTTGCATACTCATTGTACACATCATATGGTGAAAGCACTAATATGCTTTCAATATATTTACATATTTTAAAAAGGTTGATAAAATATGAAACAATTTTTACACAAGTAAAAGCAAAATTCTTACTTCAAGAAAGGCACTACACAACTTCGGCTATCAAAAATTTTTTATTCAAAAAAAACAAAGGAATAATTACAAGCTGTCTTCAAAAAAACATTATTCAAATAGGAGAAACTGGCTTTTGCATTAATACAGACATTCTATTTTCAATTGGTAGAAAAGGTACAAAAATTTTAAAATCAACTGACTCTCAAATTAATAGCATTATCCCTGTTGGATCAACTTTTATGGAATATTGGATAAATTTAAAAAAAAAAGATAGAGAACCATCATACGACATGGTCAATTTCGCAGGAAATGAAATGCCGCTTTTTTCAGTTCATGATAATTATATGAAAAACTACTATAAGCATTTAAAATGGTTAGCAAAATTTTCCAAAGAGTATCCAGAACTAAAAATCATTATTAAACATCACTCAAATAATGAAAAAATCGACCAAGAAGAATTAAAAATAATTAAAGGCACATCAATCAAGAGAATAGTGAAAGAAGAATCAAAAAATAACAGTAATCATTCCTCTTATGGCTACGGTTATAACGCAAAATTTATTTGCACCTGGTGTTCGACAATTGCTTATGAGTTTTTAAGTAATAAAAAACCATGTTATTTCTTAGATCCTAATCTAGAAAATAATTCTTGGCTTCATTATGAAGAATATAATTCATTTTTGCGACTTGGAACGTATAAAGAGTTTAAAAAAAAAGCTTTTGAGGCAATATTTGAAAATAAGGAAACTGAGATTAAAAATAACGAGGATTTTTGTTTAAAAAGTGATAATGTTTCCAAAAACATATTCGACCACTTTGAAAAATATATTTGACATGAAAAATTTGCCTTTATTAGATCACCAGATACCTAATTTTCAGAAATTCATTATTAATTATACAAACAACGGATTTGTAATAATCAAAAATTTTATTAATAAAAAAATTATTAAAGATATTAAAGAAGAACTATCAAATAAAAAAAAGAATAATAAATTTTTTTATTACGAAAAAATTAAAAATGTTAAAAAATTAAGAAGAATCGAAAGAATTTCAGATTTTTCAAAAAAATCTAAAAATTTAATAGGTTCAACTAAAATTTTAAAAATTATTAAAAATCTAGAAAACTCAAAACACGAGCTTTTAAAGGATAAATTAAACTTCAAATATCCAGGCGGAGAAGGTTATCTGCCTCATATTGATGGACATTTTTATTGGCGTGATAAAAAAAATAAGGTTCAAAAGGGTTGGAAAAAGTATGGAGATAACTTAGTAAATTTAGTTTTACCACTAGAAAAAACTAACAAAAATAATGGCTGCATATATCTCGCCAAAAAAAAAGATACTAACAAACTTGGTAAAAATTTTGCAGAGATAACTGAAAAAATGGTCCGTGCAACTCCAAATATTAAAAAAAAAGATTTAAGATTTTTTAAGTTTTATCCTATAGAAATGGATGTTGGCGATGCTTGTTTTTTTAACTGGAAATGCGCTCATTATTCAAAAAAAAATAATTCAAATAACTCAAGAATGATCTTTTACGCAACATATTACAAGAAAAAATCATCATCGAATAAAAATTCCATGAGAGAGAGATATTACAAAGATAAATTTTTTTCTAAAAGTGGTAGAAAAAATAAGTCTCTTCTTTTTAGTAAATGAGCTTTGAAAGAGAAATAAAAAAATTTTTAAAACAAAAAAATAAGCAAAAAAGCCTAATCCTATCTGGAGGCAGCTCAATAACGAAAATTTATAAAAAAATTTCAAGAATAAAAGCAGACTGGAAGAATATAAATATATATTTGGTTGATGAAAGAAAAATATCAAAAAAACAAAATCAAAACTTATTCTTGTTAAAAAAATTTTTTAGAAAAAAAAAAAATTAATAAATTTAACGAAAAATTATTTTTGAAAAAAAATGAAAAAAAAATTATACATAATTTAAGTTTTTTTAAATCCCTTTGTATAATTGGAATGGGTGATGATGGTCATTTTGCATCAATTTTCAAAAATCTTAAAAAATATAAGGATATAATAAATGTGCGCAAGAAACCAAAATTAATTTTTACTGAAAAAGTTGGTATACCGTTTTGCAAAAGGTTTACTATGAACTTGTCGATGATTTTGCTTTCAACAAAAATAATAATCGTTTTAAAAAATAAAAAAAGAATTACTTTATTTTTAAAATTTATAAATGATAAAAATAAAAAAACTCCAATTTATTATCTTGTAAAAAACGTAAAAAAGAAAATGATAATTAATTTTAATAAAGACTTTTTAGAGTTAAATAAATTTAGAAAAAAATATGCCAAATAAAATTTGTTTGTTCCTTGGTTATGACAATAACAAAACTAAACTGATAAATTTTTTAGAAAATAAAAATATAAGAGTAAAAAAAAAATTAGACCAGGAACTAAAAACTATAGATACAATTAATACAGACGTAATAATTTCTTTTGGGTATAGAAAAATTATAAGTAAAAAAATCTTATCCCAATTAAAAAGACCAATTATAAACCTCCATATGTCTCTACTACCTTATAATAGGGGATCACACCCAAACTTTTGGTCATTTGTTGAAAATACTCCAAAAGGAATTACAATTCATGAAATTTCCAATGGTATTGATGATGGGGATATTATATTTCAAAAAAAATTTAAATTAGATCCCTACTTAGAAAAATTTTCTACATTCAAGAAAACTTATAATTATTTATTTGATGCTTTAGAAATTTTATTTATGGAGAATTTTGAAAAGATTATTAACCATACTTATTCTACCAAAAAGCAAGGTAAATTTTTTACATTTCATCGCAAAAGCGATCTTCCTAAAGATCTCATTAATTGGGATACAGTTATCAATAAATATATAAATAAGCAAAATCAATTATAATAAGTAAAATTATCACTTTACTTGGTTAATATTAATTGTATAGTGTTCAAATATTGAACAAATTATGAAAAATAATCAAGACCATTTCGAAGTGTTACGAAAAATCAAATCCAATCCAGAGGCAACACAAAGAAAACTTGCATCTGAATTAAATTTTAGCCTTGGAAAATTAAATTACTGCCTGAAGGCACTTAAAGCAAAAGGCTTGATAAAGTTACAAAATTTTAGAAGAAACCCCAAGAAGATGCAATATTTTTATGTGTTAACAGCAAAGGGAATATCAGAAAAAACAAATCTTACCGTCAAGTTTATGAAAAGAAAAATGAAAGAATATGACGAATTAAGAAAAGAAATTGAAGTCGACAAAGATGAATAGATAATTTAATGAATTATATTTTTTCTACTGGTTTACCGAGATCTGGAACCGCACTATTAACAAAAGCTTTGTATGAGAGCAACCAAGCGTCACTCGCTGTCGGTCCAAATGTTGAGATATACAGATTTTTTCGCAATAAATTAATTAATAAGTATGGCAGCCGTTCTTTAAAAAAGAAAAATAAAATTTTTTCACCGTTTCCAGATTACTTTGGTTCATCTGAAAATCAAGAATTATTACAGTTAATGCTAAATGGAAGTTTATCTGAAAAATTTGATAAAAAAAATTGGAAAATTTTTCTTGATAAATCTCAAACCAAGAAAGATCATGATAGTGCAGACTTAATAAATTATTTTCATAAACTAAAAGCAAATTCATTCAAAAATATTATTTTAAATCTAATTCAAATTATAAAAAAAAAAAGAAAATTAAGAAAACCTTTAAAAAATAAAAAATTATATTATGGTTTTCACGAAACTTGGAATATCTGCTCATTAAAATCACTTGCTACTTCTTTTCCAAAAGCAAAGTTTTTTGTAGTTATTAGAGATCCACGGTCAGTCTATGCATCTTTATGCAAAAACGCAGAAAAGAGACCAGAACTCAGAGTTCAACTGCTAAGTTTCTGTAGACAATTTAGAAAGTATATTATTTTATCTAACCATTATCTTAGTTTACCAATTTTACAAAAAAGATTGATGATAATTAAATATGAAGATTTGGTTACAAACCCAAATCAATATTTAAAAAAAATTTGTAAGTTTTTGAAAATAAACTTTAATAAAAATATGGTAAATCCAAATAAGTATTATGATTTCGTCACAAAAAAAAATTGGACTCCTCATTCTGCCTTTAATAGCAAGTTTCCAAAATTAAATAATAAACCGATGCATAAGTGGAAAAGATATTTGACAAAATGCGAGGTAAAATCAATTGAATTTTTATGCCAAAACGAGATGCAATCAATGAAATATAAACTTAAATATAACATAACAAAAAAAGACATATCAAATATTTTTAAATTTATAAAAAAAGATTATAATAAAAAAGCTAATTGGAGAACTGACCTACGAAATTATTCAAAAGACAAACGAATTGAAACTTTTAGATATAAATTTTTAGTGGGAAAAATTGAGAAAAAAAAAGAAAGTTTTATAAAAAGTTTTCTATTTGATGATTGCTCATTAAGTTATTTAAAATCTCATTATCAACAACAAGGGAAAAATGTATAAAAAAAATTTAAATTGGTTTCAGAAACTTCAAATATTGGTTCCAATTGATAGATACCTAAATAATAGCGGTATACATAAAGCTTATAAGCTTTTAAAATCTTTTTATAAAGGATCAAAAATCTTAATTTTTAATAAAAATCTTAAAGCTGGGTATTGGTCAGTGCCACTTGCTTGGGAGGTAAGTGAGGCAAAACTAAAATCACCCCAAGGGAAAATAATTGCAAATTATTATAGAAACCCAATAGAAGTAATGGCTAATAGTTGCTCTTTTGTTGGAAAAATAAAAAAAAAGAGTTAATTAAACATTTAAATTATGACAAAAGGAGACCAACCGAAACATTATTTCATTATAGAAATCAATTTAGAGAAAACATTCATGAGTGGGGTTTTTCTTTGCCATACAACAAGGTAAAAAAATTACCTGAGGGAAATTATCACGTTTCAATAAAAACCAAGTTACAAAAAAAAAATATGTTATGTGCTTACTACAAAAAAAAGGGAGATATTAAAGATACATTATTATTAGCTTCACATTTCGATCATCCTTATCAAGCAAATGATGGCATTGTTGGAAGTATTGCAGCTTTTGAGGCAATCAAAGGATTAACTAAAAAAACAAAATTAAGTTACGCAGCTTTAGCCGCTCCAGAAATTGTAGGATCAGTTTTTTTTGCAAATAAATACTCAAAAAAAGAAAATATAAAAAACGCAATCATGACTTCTTTTTCAGCAGCTAAAAGCAATATGGTTTACGCAAGATCGGCAAGTAAGAATAATTTTGTCGATAAAGCTTTTAGTCACGTTCTAAATTTTAGAAAAAAAAGTAAAATTGTAGATTTCAGAGGAATTATTGGTGCAGATGAAATTGCCTTCGATAATGTTGCTGTTAATGTCCCATGTGGATCATTTTATAGGTGGCCTTACAAATATTACCATTCTTCAAAAGATGATATTAAAAATGTCGATAAAAAAAGTTTTCAAGAGACTTATGATGTTCTTCAAGAACTTATTTATATATTAGAAAATAATTCACTTTTTTTTTCAAAATTTAAAGTTTTACCAAAACTTTCTCATCCAAAATTAAATTTATATATAGCCCCAAGAGTTTGGAAAAACTCAACTGATGATAAAGAATATAAAACATTATTTAAACACATTAAAAGCAAAGATATGAAACAAGCTTGCGCCACTGCAGCAGCAAATATTAATGTTCTACAATCACTAATTTCAGCTTCAGCTGATGGCAGAATTTCGATTTTTGATTTAGCCGAAAGATGCAAAATGCCTTTCGTTTTTGTAAATGAATACATTAAAATGTGGGAGAAAAAAAAGTTAATTAAAAGAAAATGGATAAATCCATTCCAAGAACTTTAATAAAATGATTAGATATAGCAGACAATTAATTTCACCTAATGATATTAAAACAGTTAATCAAGTTTTAAAATCAGATTTTTTAACTCAAGGACCAAAATCAATTCTATTTGAAAAGAAATTAAGTTCAAAATTTAATGCGAAATTTTCAACATCTTGTAACAGCGCTACTAGCGCGTTACATCTAGCGTGTTTAGCTTTGGGAGTTACAAAAGGGGATTATGTTTGGACCTGCACTAATTCTTTTGTTGCTAGTGCAAGCTGCGCGTTGCATTGTGGAGCAAAAATTGACCTTATTGATATAAATTCTGAATCTTATAATCTAGACGTAAATTCTTTATCAAAAAAATTAAAGGTTGCTCACAAGAAAAAAAAATTACCAAAAATAGTGATACCAGTTCATTTTGCAGGTTTACCATGTGAAATGAAAGAAATATATAAACTATCAAAAAAATATAAATTCAAGATTGTAGAGGATGCATCACATGCAGTAGGATCAAAATATTTTAATACAAAAATTGGAAGTTGTAGATATAGCGACA
>MDTG01322739.1_pt1 | contig 11492 bp, 10 predicted proteins | sample 811421 | NCBI WGS metagenome assembly MDTG01 (sample SAMN05326645, study PRJNA326480) | marine metagenome | isolation source: seawater | place: Pacific Ocean: South East | collected 2011
AACACCTCTGTGAACCCCTAAACTTTCGGACTTCCCAGCTCCTATGATTTTGAGTTTTCCATACTCGTTTTTTCGCCCAAGCATGGCCACAATTTTTGTGGTTCCAATATCTAATCCTACACCTTTATTTTCTAGCTTCATAACGTGTTTCTTTTACAAATGATTTGGTTGCTATAATCTAATGCGACTTCGCTGTAGTCACCAATCACACCTTGATCAATGGCTACAGCATAAAAAGCTTTATACTTTTTGAATTTTGTTTTGATATCATTCACCGACTTAATCTTAATGCGATAATTATGATCAATCACATCCATATATACCTCGTCCCCATGATCTCGTATGTCCCCTATATGCGATGACAGAAAGCTGTCTTGAGAAATGGCAAGTGACAATGAAGATAGAGCTTCGTAACGATCAACATCTGGATCGTTTACAATGGTCGGAACCTCAGGGTTATGGGTGGGTGAAAGTGGAATGGGTCTTCCGTAAGTGTCAAGATAAAATTTTGCTTTACCTTTTACACGAACCACCGGTATCCTCGGTAGGACTTTAATATGGAGAATATCGTCCAACGTTAAAAATACTTCTGTTTTTTTGATTAAATCGTTCTGAGCGAGTTGTAACTCTAGACGCTTTAAATGTATTTCAGATTTTTGTTTACTCGTCGAATCTTTGAAAACAAGTTTTAACATTTTATCAACCGAATCTTTTGAGATCATCTGCGGGTAATTCTCATCAACATAAACACTAAACCCTTGAATTGATCGAATTGAATTTCGATACGAAGACAACGCAATCATACCGATTGACAATACAACCCAAAAAGAAAATGACAATACTCTAACCCACATAGGACGCCCGTTTTACATATTCTACAATTGGTTGTACCTCATCAGCAATATCACCTGCACCCATGATCACGACAATATCTGCACCAGCATCAACCACCTTTTCTGGTAATTGATTTTTAGTAACGATTTCGCCCGACCCACTCATCATATCAAGAATAGATTGGCTGGTGATTCCTGCAATCGGCAACTCACGTGCTGGATAGATGTCAAGCAATAACGTATGATCAAACCTTGATAAGGTCTCTGCAAATCCCTGACAAAAATCTCTCGTCCTACTAAACAAGTGGGGCTGAAAAACAGCAAGTCGTTTAACAGAAGGGTAAAACTGTTTGACCGCATCCGCCATTTGATTGATTTCCGTTGGGTGATGGGCATAGTCATCAATTACAACCAAGGGTTCCTCAATTCGAATGCTAAAGCGTCGATCAACACCTCGAAAACGCTGCAGTGCTTTCGCGATAGACTGCGGATCACAACCAACAGACAATGCCATAGCGATGGCAACTGTGGCGTTCATCAAATTATGTTCCCCAGGTAGACGAAGCTGAAGGTCTTTTATAATTTGATCTTTACTATGGAAATCAAAAACGTAATGACCTTGTTTAATTCTGATATGTTCCACTCGAATCTCCGCATGCTTACTCGGGCCAAATGTCACTCCTGAAAGGTCAAGCCCCTCTCGAATCCAACGGTGGTGGGGGTTTGAAACCGACGAGGCAAACGCTTCAAAACTCGTTTTGAGGTTTTCTACATTTTGGTAAATATCCAAATGGTCTGCATCCATTGATGTAATGCAAAGTTGATTGGGGTGAAGAGCAAGAAAAGAACGGTCAAATTCATCTGCCTCTAAAACCATATATTCGGTTCCCTCACTGATAAAGTTGGATCCAAAATTAGATGATATTCCCCCTAAAAAAGCTGTGATTTTTTTTCCACATTCACGCAGTAAGTGTGCCAGAATTGAAGATGTTGTGGTTTTGCCATGAGTCCCTCCCACAGCCAAACAATGCATGTCTTTGCTCAATTCGCCAAGAACTTCAGAGCGCTTAAAAATATCAAACCCATTTGATTTAAAAAACTCCATCTGTGGGGCATCTTGGGGAATCGCAGGGGTAAAAACAACGGTTGTGTTTGTTTTGTCCGTACATGCTACTGGAATACTGTCAACACTGTCATTTGTATGCACCTTGGCGCCGATTTGAATTAGCTTTTGCGTAATCTCCGTTTCTATGCGGTCATAGCCGTACACATCGTGGCCTTGCTGAATAAAATGCTGTGCCAATGCAGACATTCCGATTCCGCCAATTCCCAAGAAATACAGCTGTTGCTTAATCATTGACTAGGGATTTAATTTGTTTGACAATCGATTTAGTAGCATCTGGCTTGGCCAAGTTTTTAATGTTTTTTCCAAGGGTCGATCGCCGTTCTTTATCAGACAGAAGGACATCGATTTCTGTTTGGAATTTATGCTCTAGTTCATGTTCTTGAATGACTATAGCCGCATCCTTATTGGCTATGGCAATCGCATTTTTATACTGATGGTTTTCTGCAACATTGGGTGACGGAATAAACAAAACCGCTTTACCAACCTGACAAAGCTCAGAAACAGCAAGAGCCCCAGCACGTGAAATTATCACATCAGCTGCGGCATAGGCAGTTGCCATGTCATCTATAAACGAGGTGATGTGAACATGTTCTGTTTGCAGGTGTGTATATTCTTTTTCATAAAGTGAACCGCATTGCCATACAATTTGCACACCCATATCGGTCAGTTTAATGAGTTGACTAGCCACAAGCTGATTCATGCGTTTTGCCCCAAGACTTCCTCCAACGACAAGCAGGGTTATTTTCTTTTGGGATAAGCCCATCTTCTTCCTTGCTTCTTCAGTGTCGATATTGAGATGAATTAACTCCGATCGCAAAGGGTTTCCTGTAAGTTGTATTTTGGTGCTTGGGAAAAACGCTGCCGCTTCTTTATGAGCGATACAGATTCGTTGTACATATTTACCTAGCAGCCGATTGGTTATCCCCGGCAAAGCGTTTTGTTCTTGAATGAGTGATGGGATATTCATTCGGGTCGCCATATACAATAGCGGTCCACTTGCAAAGCCCCCTGTGCCAACAACAACCTGTGGCTGATATCTTTTTAAGATAAAATAAGAGCGCCATAAGCTCACGATTAACTTCAAAGGAAACAGAAGGTTTTGAATCGAAATCTTACGCTGAATTCCTGAAATCCACAACCCTTTAATTGGGTAGCCCGCTTTGGGTACGCGTGTCATTTCCATACGATGACTTGAGCCAACAAATAAAATCTCCGCAGAACCATTTTCACTTTTTATGGCATTTGCAATAGCTATAGCAGGGAAGATATGCCCTCCAGTTCCTCCTCCTGAAAATATGGTTTTAAACTGCTTCACTCAAAATTGCTAAAGGGTTTTTTTCATCACTTTCAGCCATACGGCCTGCGGTAACACTCTGAACAATGCCAAGTGCAAGAAATGTCATCCAAATCGATGTTCCACCACTGCTAATCAAGGGTAAGGGTTGGCCAGTTACAGGTAAAATTGAAACCGCAACACCCATATTCACCAAAGACTGAATAATGATGGGAAGCCCAACCCCTACGATAAGGAGTTGACCAAAAAAGTGTTCTGTTTTATAAACGCTCATGAAAATACGGAACAGTAGTAGTAGGTATAGAAACAATAAGCTCAGCCCTCCAACCATTCCATATTCCTCAGTGATAATGGCATAAATAAAATCAGATGTGCTTTGAGGTAATAAGTTTTTCATAACACTTTTACCAGCCCCTTTTCCTAGTACGCCGCCAGTAGCAATTGCTGTTTTGGCGCGTTGAACTTGATAGTTGGTATTTGCATCCCCATCGCCCGTAAAGCTTTCAATTCGACTCATCCAAGTATCTACGCGGTTTGGGAAAGCGTCTGGGTATGCTTTTGCTGTCATGATAAATAAGGTGAGTAAGACCGCTGCTGTACCCAACATTAACAATAGATATTTTTTGGGATAGCCCCCAATAAATGCTAACACAAACACCAAACCGGCCAATAAAGCTGCCGTTGATAAGTTTGCAGGTAAAATAGTTGCGATGACCAACATGGCAGGAAGCCATAGGATCAGTAAGCTACGCCAAAAGTTTATTTCTTTTTCTTTATTGATCGATAAGTAACGAGCTACATACACCATTAGCACAACCGAAGCCAAGGTTGATGTTTGAAAAGACAAGCCAAGTATGGGGATTTTAATCCATCGACTTGCATTTGCTCCCTCGATCATATTGCCTTGAAGAGCGGTATAAATCAATAATATCCATACGATAGGTAGGGCAATGATCGACAATCCGCTAAAGTATTTGAATGGGATTCGGTGAGTCGCATACATAATGCTAACGCCAATCAATACAATGGCAACATGCTTGATCAAATGGCCAGTAACCGAACCAATTCCTAAAACATACACTAGGTTGGAGCTTGCGCTGTAAACGGGCAGAAACGAAAACACAGACAACAGGGCTACAATAGCCCAAATGGCGCGATCCCCATGAATATGTTTTGTGATAAAACGCATAAATTACAGTTGACGAATGAGTTGTTTAAATTGGTTGCCACGATCCTCATAGTTTTCAAAGAGGTCAAAACTTGCACAAGCTGGTGACAGCAATACGGCATCACCTTGCTTTGCTAAGTCATAGGACGCTTTTACAGCTTCAGACATAGATCCTGCCTCTACAAGTAGGTTCACAACTGGCGAAAAACAATCAATGATTTTTTCATTGTCAACCCCAAGACAGATAATGGCTTTAACATTTTTGCGAACCAACGGCATAAGTTTAGTATAGTCATTGCCTTTGTCAACACCTCCCACAATCCAAATTGTTGGACGTGTCATACTGTCGAGTGCATAGTATGTTGCGTTGACATTGGTTGCCTTGGAATCATTTATATAATCTACTTTTAAAATACTCAGTACCTGCTCCAGTCGGTGAGGAGCTCCTTGAAAGGTTCGTAAACTCTCCCTTATCGTTTGTTTACGAATGTTGACCAACTGTGCAATTGTCGCTGCTGCCATTGCATTTTTGGCATTATGAATTCCCTCCAGCGAGGGGTTGTCAATCCTAATCATATCGGTTGTATTAAATCGTTTTTGGTTTATTGTTTTATCGGTGTATGGAAGTCGTTTCGATTTGGGTTTGTGTCTTTCAATTGCCATCTTGATTTCATCATCAGTATCATCATAGATGAGATAGTCTTCATCCGTTTGGTTTTTTAGCATGCGAAACTTGGCATCTACATAACGCTCAAAACTGTTGTCATAGCGATCCAAATGGTCAGGGGTGAGATTGGTAATCACAGCATATCGCGGGTGGAATGAATCGATGTCTTCCAATTGAAAACTACTGAGCTCAAGTACCCAGTAGTCAGGTGAGCTTGTCGTTATTGCTTTACAAAAGCTTGCGCCAATATTGCCTGCAAGTGCAACAGATTTTCCTGCCGATGCCAACAAGTGGTGGGTAAGCATCGCCGTTGTCGTTTTTCCATTTGTCCCCGTGATGCCGATCAACTCTGCATCTGTATGAAGAGAGGCAAATTCAATTTCAGAGAGCAAGGGAATCTTTGCACATCTGACTTCTTCGACGATTGGTACATTTGGGGGAATCCCTGGACTTTTTACAACCAAATCGGCTGTAATGATACGTTCTGAGGTGTGCTGCCCTTGTTCCCATTGAATATGGTGATCATCCAATTCTTTTTGGTAGGACTCACCGATTGTTCCTTTATCACTCACAAAAACATGATAGCCAAGGTGCTGACCAAGAAGCGCTGCGCCAACTCCGCTTTCCCCTCCACCCAATACAATCATATTCTTTGCCATTGTTTATCTGATCTTTAAGGTTACAAGTGAGATGATCGCAAGAGCGATAGTGATTATCCAGAAACGAGTGACGATTTTACTCTCGTGATATCCTTGTTTCTGGAAATGATGATGGACAGGTGCCATCAAGAAAATTCGTTTTCCAACTCCTGTTTTCTTTTTGGTATACTTGAAGTATCCAACTTGTAGGATGACTGACAGGCTTTCGATAAAGAAAACACCACATAGAACAGGAATAAGTAATTCTTTTCGAACCGAAAGTGCCAGAACAGCAATAATACCTCCAATGGTTAGGCTACCCGTGTCACCCATAAAAACCTGAGCAGGATAGGTGTTGTACCATAAAAATCCGACTAGGCCACCAGCAAATGCGGCGATAAAAATAACAAGCTCACTCACATCTGGGATGTACATGACATTGAGGTAATCTGAGAAAATAATATTGCCCGAAACCCAAGCAAAAACCCCCAATACCAATACGATGAGAGTTGCGGTGCCTGCCGCCAGTCCATCGATGCCATCGGTAAGGTTTGCACCATTTGAAACTGCTGTAACGATAAAGATCACAAACGGAATAAAGACCACCCAGGCATACCTAGACCAAGATTCGTCAATCCAAGTAATTACCTCTGCATAATCAAATTCATTGTTCTTCAGTAATGGTATTGTGGTTTTTGTCGACTTTTCATTGACAACAATCTCTTGCCCTGGCGTTGTGTTTTCTCTAATCGTAACATCTGGATGGAAATAGAGCGCAATTCCGACAATAAGACCCAGACCAACTTGGCCAATGATTTTAAATCTCCCTTTAAGGCCCTCCTTATTTTTTCGCTTAATCTTTATATAATCATCTAAAAATCCGATGCTTCCCATCCAGACAGTCGTGATGATGAGAAGAAGGATGTAGATATTATCGAGTTTTGCAAACAACAATACAGGTATGAGGGTTGCTAGAATGATAATAACACCGCCCATAGTCGGGGTACCAGCTTTTTCTTTTTGACCAGCCAGACCAAGATCTCGGATACTCTCCCCCATTTGATTGCGGTGCAAGAGCTGAATGATTCGTTTGCCAAACACCAATGAAAACAACAATGAAAAAATGATGGCTATGGAAGCTCGAAAACTGATGAACTGGAATAAACCAGCACCGGGAAGCTGAAATTCTTGTTCTAGATATTCAAACAAATAGTATAACATTAGTTTTTGTTTTGTAAATGTTGTTTTAACTCCTTTGCATCGTCGAAATCCAAACGCTCACCTTTTATGTCTTGATAGGTTTCATGACCCTTTCCTGCAACCAAAATGATATCTCCTTTATGAGCAAGCTGACAAGCCGTTTTAATGGCTTGTAATCGACTTGAAATGCTGATGTATTTTTTAAAATGTTCTGCTGGCACACCCGATTCGATCTGCTCGATAATCTTTTCAGGATCTTCATTGCGAGGGTTGTCAGACGTAAAAATCACTTTATCGCTTAACGTTGAGGCAATCCTTCCCATGAGTGGGCGTTTTGCCTTATCGCGATCTCCTCCACAACCAAAGACGGTAATCAACATCTCATTTCCTGTTCTGATTTTATTGATGGTCTCCAGTACGTGGTGTAGCGCATCTGGGGTATGTGCATAATCAACGATAGCCCGAATTGGATGCCCTCCGCTGACAACATTAAATCGTCCAGACACAGGCTCAACCGCACTTAAAGCACTTAGACTCTGATCGGCATTCTCACCGAGGATTTTCGTGCATGCGTACACCGCCAACATATTCGATGCGTTAAAGTCACCAACCAATGCAACCCATGTTTCTTTACCATCAATCCGAAGTTGCATCCCTGAAAAATCATGCTCAAGGATTTTCGCTTTAAATTCAGCTGTGTTTTTTAACGCGTAAGAATGTTGCTTTGCTTTGCAATTTTGCAGCATATAATTGCCATTCTTATCGTCATGGTTGCTAAGTGCAAAAGCGGTTAATGGTAGTTTGTCAAAAAACTTCTTTTTGGTATCTCTATAACTTTCAAAGGTCTTGTGATAATCGAGGTGATCATGAGTGAGGTTGGTAAAAATCCCGCCCTCAAAATGAAGACCATCTATTCGATGTTGGTCAATCCCGTGAGACGAAACTTCCATAAAACAGTACGAAACCCGAGCTTCGACCATTTTTGCCAAAAAGGAATTGATCTCCATCGAATCGGGCGTTGTGTGTGTAGCTGGGTAATGATGCTCGTTAATGGCATTCGCAATGGTGGATAACTTTCCAACTGAAAACCCTAAGTGCTGAAATACTTCAAACAACAATTGAACAATAGAAGTTTTACCGTTGGTTCCTGTCACACCAATTAAATGGAGTTTGGAAGAAGGTCGACTGTGATAATTAGACGCTACCACAGCATATGCACTTCGGGACTGTAAGGTTTGTACATAGGTAATCCCTTTCACATGCTTTTTGGGTAATTCTTCACAAAGGATTGCGACAGCTCCCTTTTTTACAGCATCGCTAATATGGCTATGCCCATCATGATGCTCTCCTTTAATAGCGACAAACAATGTATTGGACTCAACCTGACGAGAGTCTGCCGTCACAAGATCTATCGAAGTGGATGTGGTTCCAAAAACAGACTCTATGGATACGCCAAAAAGTAATTCTTTGAGTTGCATCAGGATTTCTTTTGTGTTTTGGTATGTTCGACATCTGCCTTAACCACACTGCGATTGGACTCGACTTTATGGCTTGTGATTTCCAAATAGCGATCACGGCTGAGTTTGGTTTCTCTTGGAATTGAGCTGTATAATTTGTGAGCAATTGTTTGGAAAACTGGCGCAGCCACCTGATTTCCGAAATACCCTTTTTCTTTATTAGGTCGGTGAATAACTACAATACATGAGTATTTTGGTTGGTCTGAAGGAAAATATCCAACAAAACTCGCTACATACTGCACCTCGTCCGTGTTATAATCCAACTGACAGGTTCCTGTTTTTCCAGAGATCGCAAAATTTGGGTCATAAATATTATGTGCTGTACCCCATGATTTTTCCACTACTCCTTTCAGCATGGTTTTGACCTTTCCAACCGTCTCTTTAGAACAAATGGAAGGATTGATGATTTCGACTTCAGACTCCCTGCCGTCTTGATTCCTACTGTTTTGAGTGCCCTCGACGAATCTGGGTCTCACCATGACACCATCATTGGCAATGGCGTTGTAGAATGCAAGCGTCTGCATGGGTGTCAACAACACGCCATATCCATAAGCCATCCATGGAAGAGAAATCCCATTCCACCCTTTTTTATCGGGATGTGGAATGACGGGCTTTCCCTCACCTACAATAGGCAATCCTAGTGGTTCGTTGAGCCCCATATTCATCAGTCGATTTACAAATTGCTCAGGTTTTGCGCTGTACTCGTTATATATTGCCTGTACCATCCCAGTATTTGAGGAACGCTCAAAAATTTCGGTAATCGGAATTTTACCATATCCTCCCTTTCGAGAATCACGTACTTTATATTTTCCATAAAAGGTCAACTCTCCATTCTGAGTGTCAAAAACTGTAGTTGTATCAACCACCTGATCTTCGAAAGCAGCCACGAGTGCCATCAGCTTAAAAGTGGAGCCAGGTTCGTGAGACTCCCCAATTGCATAGTTGAGTTTTTCGTAATACTTCCCCTCTTCGGTACGACCCAAGTTCGCCACGGCACGAATTGCTCCCGTTTCGGTTTCCATCACGATAGCTGTTCCGTGATCGGCCTCAAAGTTTTCAAGAGCACCCAACAAAGCATGGTGAGTGACATCTTGAATGTTGACATCAAGTGTTGTTTGGACATCATACCCATCTTGTGGCTCTTGTAGATATGAGTCACTTAATGGTTTCCACTCTCCATTTGCAATTTTTTGGCGCAATTGCAAGCCAGGAATTCCACGTAATTCATCGCCAAAAGCACCTTCGAGTCCAACACGCAGAAAACTCCCATTTGGCTGCTCTTGTTCATAGCCTATGGTTCTTTCAGCAATCTTACCTAAAGGTCTTTCACGTACTGTCTTTCGCTCTACCACCAAGCCCCCACGAACACCTCCTAATCGAAACAATGGGAAAGTCCGCAAGCGAGTCATCTCTCCATAGCTCAGATCTTTTGCAATGCGTCTATACCGCTGTTGTTTTTTGTGGGCATCAACCAGGATGTTATAATAATAATTTGGTGTGCTCTCAAGCAGAGAAGCAAGCGAATCTGCAAGAGCGTTAACATGAGTTTCGAAGCGAATCGTGCTAACAGTTGCTGCATCAAAATGAATGGTGTATTTCGGCACTGAAGTAGCAAGAAGACTCCCGTCATGCGCATATATATTTCCGCGAATGGGTTGAATTTCAAAGTTTTGTATTGTTGTTTTTTCAGCAAGAAGTTTATAAGAATCTCCTTCAAAAAGCTGGATATGAATAATTTTATAGCCTATGCCAAACCCGAGTAGAAAAAGCCCAATCACGACAAATGAAAATCTAGAAATCAGTCTCTTTTGCTTTTCCATTTGCCTTATTCAATGATGATTTTTGTGGGTGGAGTGACAGAGGATACAAATCCACGTTTGGACAATTTGCTCTTTACCTCTGTTTCAAGACGCATATACATGGCCTGAGTTCTCGTTTCTGCAAACTGACTTTTTAGCTCTTGGATTTCAGCGTTTAATGCAGAAATCTGCATGACCTTTTGATCGATATTATGAGAGGATGCAATCATAACGCCCGCAAGAAAAAAGAAGAAAAATATGAGCCGCCAATTCCTCAAGGCACCTTGCTGCACCAAGAAAGAACCTCGAAGAATTTCTAACACACTTTGTCTCATATTTTCTCTGCTATTCGAAGTTTGGCACTGCGTGCACGTTTATTGTTTTGAACTTCTATCTCTGTGGGTAAAGTCATTTTTCCCACCTTTTTAAGTGGTTTATGTGAACGCCCAAACTCATCTTTCTCTGGCTCGTTTTCAAAACAACCATGTTGAATAAATCGTTTAACCAAACGATCTTCCAAAGAGTGATAACTAATCACACAAAGTCTTCCGTTATGCTTGAGAACATCTGCACTTTGTTCGAGAAGTGATTTTAATGCTTCAAGCTCTTGATTGACCTCAATACGAAGAGCTTGAAAAATTTGAGCCAATACTTTGTGTTGTGTTTTTACAGGCACAAGAGGACGAAGGAGTTTGGCTAATTCCAAAGTCGTTTCGATGGGCTTTTCATTCCTGTGCTCTTCGATTCGTGAGGCGATTTTACGAGCATTTGTCAATTCTCCATATTGGTAAAATATGTTACTCAACTCCTCTCTTGAGTAAGTGTTAATAACTTCTCTTGCTGAAGTATCCTCAGACGAATTCATCCTCATATCTAAAGGGCCATCGAAACGTGTAGAAAAACCACGTGTTGGCGTATCAAGCTGATGAGATGAAACGCCTAGATCAGCGAGAATCCCATCAACTTTTTCAATTTTATGAAACCGTAAAAAACGTTTTAGATAGGTAAAATTTTGATGTATAAAAATTAAACGCTCATCCTCCCAAGAATTTTCAATGGCATCATCATCTTGATCGAAAGCAATGACTTTTCCGTCACTTCCAATCGAGTCTAAAATGGCTTTGGTATGACCGCCACCGCCAAAAGTCACGTCGACATAAGTGCCTGATTCCTTGAGAGCCAACCCCTCAAGGCAAGCTTCCAATAAAACAGGATTATGATACATCTTCGTCATGATTTCCCATCACCTC
>MDTG01000609.1_pt1 | contig 11491 bp, 10 predicted proteins | sample 811421 | NCBI WGS metagenome assembly MDTG01 (sample SAMN05326645, study PRJNA326480) | marine metagenome | isolation source: seawater | place: Pacific Ocean: South East | collected 2011
TATCTACTGGCTTTTTTATATAAACATTTATCTCTCTGTACGGATCAACATAATATGATAAATTTAAATTTTGTTCATATTTTGTGGTATCAAGTTTTATATACTCTTTCCGATAATCGTCTACAGCACAATTAAAAAGAGTATTTTTAGTAGGATTTCCTTTAACAATCATCCTTGCTGAACATAAAATTACATCTGGATCCTGATATAAGAGTATTTCCTCTAGATAATTTTCATTAATTTTTCCAAGACTGGCAAGCGTTTTAACAATATAATCTTCTGCATGATTAGATGGGTGAATTATATAGGTGTAATTTGGTTTATCTAAATAATATAAAATCAATGTATGGTCTAAAGCTAATACTGTATAATCATTTTGGAATTGCATATCGATTTCTTGTGAAAGTTTACGCAAAGGATAGTCTTCAAATAAAGATTCAGTATTTTTAAGATTGTATACAGCCTGATTTCCATCTTGAATTATTAATAAAACACTTGCTATAGAAATAAAGGAATAAATTAACAACGATTGCGAATTTGGAATTTTAATTACAGATAACGAGATTGCAAAAAGAAAGAATATTAAGTGATGATAATAATTATGTGAACCAACATAATAAAAAATTACTGAAGTAATCAAAAAAGTTATGATCCAGTCATTTATATAGTTGCTTAATCTATTAAAAAGTGTAAATAACTGCGTTATTAAAAAAATTAAGATACTTAATAGTGCAAAATAAATAGGGTGATAGCTTTCATAAAAACTTCGAAAGAAAACTTTTAATTCATAAAGATTTGCATAATTTGACTGAATATATCCTAAAGGAATCTGAATGTATGTTGTAATGTATACGTCTAGAATTGAATGGTAGGAATAGTAAAGTAAAAAAAGTAAATGAACAATAATCCCCGGTGTTATAAATTTAATCAATCCATTTTTAAGATTCTTACCCCGGGTGTCTAAAAATATATAATGTAATATTGGCAACGCAAATAAAATTGTACCTTGGTTCACAAGTGTTGAAAGTGCGAGTAGTGTTCCAATGTATATATATTTATACCTATCAGAAATTTTTGCAACCATTAAATAACTTGCACACGAGATAAAGAATAAGCTATATATTTCAGAAAATTCACCAACAGCCCATGATTGAGACATTAAAACAAGAAAAAGAAGACTACTAAAAATGCTCTTCAATTTATTTTTATTAGATAGTTCGTAGATTGTTAGATACAAGAATATGGTTATTACTATTAATATCAAATCATTCAACAATTTAAAAATTAGAAAATTTTTACCTGCAAATAACATCAATAAATAATAGAAATAAAAAAGTACCGGGCCTTTAGACTCCCATTGGTACTGATTTGGAACATTTCCATTCGCTATATCCTGGGAAGCTACAAGATAAGAGGCGATATCCCAATCAATTGTTTCGAAATTCAAATAAATATTTTGAGAGAGAATAGCAAAGAATGTTAACCCTAAAATAATTGATAGATGATTAAGTTTTAGATCAAAATGAAAATTATTTTTAAAAAGATAATTGTAAGATACCAAAATACTAATTATTAATACTATTGATAGATACGTTGCCTCTTTTTGATTGTTGTAATAAAAAGGAATAATTGATACTACTAAAGCTATCGTTGTAATGTAGATTTTAGTAAATGTATATTTCATCATATAGATTTCAGTTTAAATAAGAAACAATACTTTCTTTTAAATATTATTTAATTTATACAGATTTGAGTTTATATTTTCAAAAAACAAACTTTCAAATAAATTATAACTAGTTAGTTATTATTTTTTAAAATAGTCAAAAGAGTTTCAGTTACAAACTTCTGATCTCTTATTTTCAAATGTTTTCCAAGTGGAAGGTACAGTCCATTTTTGGAAATATGTTCAGTATTAACTAATTCAATATCATTTCGAAATTTTTTTGGTAAAGATCCTTGTAGATGTAGCGGCCCAAAAAAAGGTCTGGTTTCTATACCAGAATCATATAATTCTTTCATTACTTTATCTCTTATACCATCTTTATTTAGTACTACACCATATACCCAATAGTGATTATTGGTATTGTTTATATTTTTAAGGGGTATAGATAGTGTTTTTTCCTTAGATAAATACTGGTCATAAATTTCTGCTTGTTTAATTTTATGACTTATGGTTTTATCCAATTTTTTTAATTGCGAAATCCCCAGAGCAGCTTGCATTCCACCGAGTCTATAATTCCAATATAAATTATCGTGATAAAATCTTTTTTTATTATCAAAGTCAAGATTTCGCATTTTTTTTATTTTATCTTTTAAATCATCATCATCAGTCAGTACCATACCTCCTTCTCCGGTGGTTATGTGTTTATTAGCATAGAAACTCATTGTTGAAATTAAACCGAATGATCCGCAAAATTTCAGCGATTCTTTTTGACCATGAGCTTCTGCTGCGTCTTCTATTAAAAATATCCCATTTTTTTCACAATATTTTTCAATCTTTTGTGCTTCGGCAGTAAGCCCGTATAAATGTACCATTAATATTGCCTTAGTGTTTTCTGTTTTCATTTTTTCAACATCTTTTAAGGTCATATTCCAAGAAGTTTTATTTATATCACAAAATACAGGAGTCGCCCCTGTACGCACTACTGCTGAAAGGCATGAAATGATTGTAAAACTTGGAAGAATTACTTCATCTCCTTCTTTTAAATCAAGTGACTGGAATGCTAAATCTAGAGCCACACTTCCATTAGAGACAGCTATCCCATGTTTTCTATCAAATTTCTTAGCTATCTGTTCTTCAAATTTATTAACTATTGGACTTGTACCAGAAATTTGATTGCTCATTAAGACCTTTAAAACACTAGCCACATCTCCTAGGCCAATTTTTGGACTAAAGACATTAATCAATTTAGAAATGCTCTTTATCTGTATCTGGGTCATAAGGACCCTGTTTAACTTCAATGAACTCTGTATTCTCTGTGATAGTAATTCCGTGACCCCCCGAAAAGAGGGCGATAACTTCTCCCTCTTTTATTATGTGATTAGAGTGATAATTTAATTCAAGGTCATACAGGTCGACTTTTATCTCACCTTTAAGAACAACTATAACTTCAGAAGTCATTTTGATGTTTCTTTCCTGATTAGGATGGTGATGACGTATTATTTCTTCACCTTTTTCGAGATTAAATGAAGCGAGTTGCATTTCATTGCTATTTTCTGTTGCAAAATACTTTTTATTCACTACTTCCCCTTTTAAAAGTTTGATCCCTAAAAGGTTATTATGTGAGTCTTTTATTATCATTTTTTTCTACTCATAATTGCTATCTTTATATATGGTAATCCTTTTTTAAAAAGGTCTAAGATGCTATTTGAAGTTTTTGAATATCCAGCAACTCTGGTAAGACAAATGTATCCAATCTCTTTAAATTCGATATTTCTCCTCATTAGAGATAAAACTAAAAAAATAAAATAATCTCCATAGTTGGCATTTTCAAAAATATCTTTTTTAAAATATTCTTTTCTTCCAATGACAAACCCACTGGTTACATCTTTAACTTCAGATTTTAAAAGATATACTAAAAAAGTATTGAAAATCCTAGACAAAAATACTGCAAGAACAGAATCTTCCGACTGGTAAATATTTCTAATTATTTTGAATAATGACTTATTGATATCTTTGTTTGTACCTTTATATCCTCCTCCTTCAACAAACCTAGAGCCAATGACGACTGAATCAGGATTTTTTAATTGTTCATCTACCAGTCTCTTGACATCATAAACTGGCATTGATCCGTCTGCATCCATCCACAATACATAATCATATTTAGCACTAGCAATTCCTTCATAAATAGAATCTGGTAATGAAGGTATGTCTGTTCTTGAAATTATTTTTACTTTATTATTCTTCGTATTCATTTTTGATAATAATTCAACAGTATTGTCAGTGGAACCATCATCGACAACTATGATTTCGTACTCAACTTCATTCTTAGATGAAAATAAATTTATAAGATCAGGTATAAGAATTTTTAAATTTTCCTCTTCATTTATAGTTGGTAGAATCAATGAGAGCTGTATTTTTTTCATCATTTGCAAAGCTTAGCAAAAAGTAAGAAGCCTATTTTATTAAATGATAATTTTGAAATTAGTGATGAAATTTTTATTGCTAGTTTTATATTTAGAATTGAAAACCCAATACCAAGGTTGATAAATGCATGGACATCTACTTTATTAAATTTTGAATTCTCAAGTAATTTAATCAATCTTTTCTTAGTAAGCTTGTTAATATTTTCAGCCTCATAATTAACTGGTCCAAAATTGTTTAGTAATTTATCAATTACTGACATTAACCCACCATAGTTTGGAGTTGTGATTAGTAGCTTTCCTTGGGGTTTTAACATTTGATAAAAGTCCTGAAGTAAGTCTTCTATTTCTCCATCCGTTAGATATTCCATAAGACCAATTGCTGAGATACTGTCAAAATAATTTTTATATCCTTCTTTTTTAAAATTTTCATTTATATAAAAATTTCCCTTTTTTCCATATTTAGTTTTAGCATAATTAATTTGATTTTTTGAAATATCAACTCCATACAATTGATCAGAGTTTAAATAGTTTCCAATTAGTGATCCTGGACCACAGGCATAATCTAAATGTACACTATGGTCATTAATAGAATTAGAAATCTTTAGGTAAGTTGAATGATGCCAGTTTGCCTGTAAACCACGGTTTTTAGACACACCATCCGTAAGTACTGTATCGTAATATCCAATGGGCAAGGAGTTTTCCCAAAATTCATCCATATTTAAAACCATAATAATAATTAATTATTAAGTTGCTATCTTAAATTTAAGTAACCTAAATTACTTATAGTATTGCAAGCCAGCATGATGGCCATCGTAATAAAAAAGAGAGTCTATTTATAAAAAATATGTGTGTTTTTTAATTTTTATTAAATAAGGATACTATTTTAGCTATGAAGAAGGGGGCTACTATAGAGGGATAGTCTAGAAATGGTTTAATTTTTGTGTGCTTTTTAGCAATTTTGTATTTTATTTCAACAGGAACCTCTTTTGATACAATTGTTTTTGCTGATAAAACTAATCCGAATAAATAAGTTTCAAAAGAGTACCCATATAGCCAACGTCGGTCATATTTTTTCAATATCTTCAATAAAGTTGTTATTTTAAAGGCCCTAAATCCATTAGTAGCATCCGTTACGTCTCTACTAAAAAGAAAGCTTACTAACTTGCTTAATAAAGGAATTGAAGTTTCTCTGAATTTTGGAGTATTGATAGCTTTTCCACTCTCAATAAACCTGCTGCCCGAAATAAAATCATACCCATCAAAAAGTATTGGATTTAATATATTTTGAAAATCTGCGGGATTCATCTTATCATTTCCGGATAAGACTACAAAAATATCAAAATTGTGTTGTATTGAATAATCAAGTGCTTTTATAAATAAATAACCAAGTCCTCTATTCTCGTTAAGAGAAATATACTTGTGACCAGATTTTTTAATAATATCAAGAGACCCATCATTTGAGCCACTATCTATAAAAAGAAATTCATCAATCATGTAATTTTCTTTTTTAATTTTACTAATAAGAGATTTAAGATTTGAATATTCATTATATGCGGGGATAAAACATAATACTCTCATCTGAAATAACTCATTTTATGTTGAAGCATTTTTAAAATAAAAATATATAACATGTGGTAGATTATAGATTAGAAAAAGGATATTAACATCTTAAAAAAATACAGTCATATTATCAATAATAAAGAATTAATAATTGCCCTTCTTTACTTGCCATTATTATTAAATCTTTTATACAACTTTTTCATTGAAGATAAAAGTTATGCTAGTAATAATTATAAAGGTTTACTAAATACGTTAATTGGATTTTTATTTGCAATATTTGTAGTTCAAGTGGGAAAAATTGTGCAAGATATGCTCAATTTGCATTATGCTAGTACGGGGATTGTTATATTTTTATTGAGTTTCTATGCTCTCGATAAGACATTTATCGTTATCATGAAAAATTTTTCTTTTAAAAACTCATTTACTATCACATTAATCTGTTGGATTGTTTTTATATTACTAAAATACTCAGGAAGTTATAGAAACATTATCTATACTTTTTTGACATATATATTCTCCTTTGCGATCCTCAAGCTAACAAACTTGTACATTGCAATTTCTACAGAAAGCTTCCTAACATCAGATGAGAAATATTTTTGGCTACCTGTCTCAAAAGATATTTTTGAAGATAATTTGTTTACAGCAATAACAAATAATCCAATCCAAAGTTATGGCTTGCTAGTTGGTCATACACATGCTGTTTTAAATAATTTTTTCACATACTCTTCTGAATTTTTGTATCTACCCGCTTATAAAAATATATTTTTCTTCTTAACAATTTATTTTATATACGAGAGTAAAAATTCAATAAAATCCAGAGTGATTGTAATAATCTTTATAACAACAATCGCTTTAACCTCTGATTGGTTTACTTATTTATTCTTTAATTCCCTACTGGCTGAGTCTATTTCAAGCTATTTCTTTGGAATATTAGTGATAGAGCTGTTTAGGAATAAAAATAATTCTTTTATATTAATAAGTCTAGGATTTTTATATTTTTCAAAACAATTCATATCGATTTTCTCTATTTTAATTGGTATTTATGCTATTTTCAAAAATAAAGATTCTATTGTTAAGTATTTTCTTATTATTTTTGGAATATCTGTTGATTTAATTAATTCAGTTATATTGAAAACACCTATAACTTGGTCGTTTTATTTAAATTCTCTAGAAACAGATGCAGCTACTAAAGACGGAGTTAATGTAGAAAATATAATAAATATAATTGTTCAATTTTTGATTGATAAACCAATGTCATATTTTATCTTAATAATATTATTGTTAAGTGTTTTTGTTAATAGTAAAAAGGGTATTTATGAATTTGAACTCTTGTCAACTATAATTCTTAATACTATTTTTGTATTTTTTCTATATGTCTTTATATGGTCAAATGTTGAATATGAATCAAGTTATAGATATCTATTAAATATATTTCATATAATAATTTTTTATTTTTTAATTACTGTTGATAGCTTTTTGAGTTTTAAAAAATAGTATTTAATTTTTTTATAGTAACTATACGAGTAGATTCTAAATTTATAATTAATAATATTTCTTTTAGTTATAGAGTTACTCTCTAAATAATTGAATTGTTCTGAACCAGTAATTCTGTAATTTTTCATGAGATTAATCCAGTACTCAACAGTAAGTTTTTCAACATCAAAACTATTTTCCTTTAAAACATAATTAAATATTATCTCCGCACTTAATTCGTCGTAACTGTCTAATAAAATAACCGGGAGACCTTCTGAAGCTTTTAATGTAATTTTATTCTCTGAAACTGGGATTGATCCGGCATAGATGGTTTCCCAAAATCTATGAGTATCTATTCCATTTCCTTCTGGACAGATTACATATTTGAAATTGATTAAAGATGTGAGATATGCATTTAAATCCTTGTTTTCTTTTTCTATGTAGAAAGATGATTTATCTTCTAGATTTTTGACTAGCTTTTCTCTAACTTTACGATTTGTGTTTACATTAAAATTAACATACATCTCATTAACTTTTTGAATTGAATCTAGATCACTTTTTTTAAAATCTTTATAAAATAAATTCTTCGGAGAATAATAGTTAGATAGCCCTATTGGAATGGGTATTAAATTATGAACTTCATAGTTTATATTTATACCAAACCATTTTGATATACAGTCTGGCTTTTTATCATAGAGTTTTTTATTTATCGATATATCAGACTGGTGAGTGATTAATATGAGATTTTTTAGATTACATGATTTTAAAGCTTTAAATAAATATTTTACATAATGTGTATTACAGAAAATTATATCATTTTCTTTAAGCAAAATTTCTGGGTTTATATAAACAATTCTGTGGTCATTATGAACTATTACTTTATTTTTTTTATTTAATATTTCATACTGTTCAAATGTTAATTCTTCAGCATAAACAAAATCTGCAAGTCGCGCGAAATTGTAACTCGTTAATATGGAACTTTCTTTATACTTTTGAAAAAATTGATTATTTATCACGATATTTAAGTAGAAAGTATATAACACTGATGGTAAATCCAACTGGTTTTTTTACCCTTTTTATGAGATTAAATCTATATAGGGTTCTTAAGTCATCGAAAGCCTGTCGTTTCCAATTATTAGATATATGGTACGGAAGAAAAAAGAGCTCATTATACTTATTTTGATAATAGATTGAATTATCCTTACTTGCCCCTCTTACCGTCCAAGGTTTTGATTTTCCTTCATAATGAAGAATTTTTATATTTTCAATATCTATTTTGCCCTGTTTGGCGTCATCCACATCTACTTTGTAATTACATGAATCATTAATTTCTAGATACTGTCCATTAAAGTAAGCGTTTAACACATCCTGATCCCAGAAAATAATTTTATTTTGTATTTCTTTCATTTTAAGCAATAGGCCCTCCTGGCAATTGTTTGAAACCCATTTTTTATAATTTATAAACATTACCCCTGCATTAAAGTATCTTTCATTACCAGTCAATTTTTTAGAATGCTTCGATAAATTCATATCAGTTTTTGCCGCAATAATGTTGTCAGATGTATTTAAATCTTTAGAAATTGATATCAGCTCTGATTCAATATTGTTAACCACTACAGTATCCGCGTCAAGATAGATTAATTGTTCAATATTTTCCTCTAGATAATCTGAAATAAAAATTCTGTAATATGTGGCTTCTGATAAGTGTGCCTCTTCCAATTTGGGAAAATCCACACTTTTATTAAATTTATATATATATATATTTAATAAGTTTTTGTGTTTTTTTATTTTCTTAAGTGATTTACTAAAGCTAAGTGGATTTTTGTGTATTATATGTATATCAACTTTAGTTTCTAAATGCTCCAACAATGAATTTATTGAGATGTTTGCTTGAATATTATAATTTTCGTCAAAGCAGTATAAAAAATTCATTACAACTAACTATATATGTATTTTTAAATTTTTTGTAAACAAAATAAGATACCTTCATTAAAGTGAAATTATGAAAATTTTTATATTTAAAATTTTATGAAAAGGGCATCAATTCACTTAAAGGGGGGATTTGGTAATCAAATTTTTCAATATAGTTTGGCCAACTACTTAAGAGATCAAAATTATAAAGTTACTATTGATACAGTTTTTTATAAAGAAAATTTTCAAAAAAGTAACAATACTCCTAGAGGTATTATTTTTGAACCAAATCTACTAGGGTTTAATAAAACCTCTAATTTATACAAACTTTTTTTAAAAATTCTTAGAAAAGTTAACTCCTTAGAGATCAAATTTTTTACATACGAATTTTTAAAAGGTTATGATTTTAATGAAGAAAAATTGAAAGACTTTAATGAATTTGATGGCTATTGGCAAAATAAAAAATTATTATCAGACAATAGAGAATTTATAAAAAATGCAATTGAAAAAGTACCTCTAATCAAAGATGCTCTTACACTTTCAAAGGAGAATAATAATAGTTTTATTCACATTAGAAGAAAAGATTATATTCAGATGGGTGAAGAGTTGGATATAGAATTTTACAAAAAATCTCTAGATTATCTGAGTAATAATATTAATAAATTTAAGTACGATATCTTCACAGATGATTACGACTGGGTTAAAAAACAAACAATATTCAAAGAAGTAGAAAATATATACAGTGAAAAAGACTTTGATAACGACCCAATAGAAACATTTTCGAAAATGCTGTCTTACAACAACTTTGTTGTAGGAAATAGTACTTTTTCTTTAATTGCAGCTTATATGATGGAATCTGATTCTTCGATTATTATTATTGCTGATCCATGGTTTAAAAAAATAAAACATCCCGGATTTGATTTTCAACATTGGGTTAAAATTGAAAATAAATAATAGCCAAAAAATACTATTTATAACCTACGGTGATAAAGATTTTGACATCTCTAAAAAACATTTATTAAATTTAGCGAAAAAATCTGAAATATTTTCAATAACATATAGCTAATATATCAATATGCACTTATCTTTAAAAATAAAAACTGTTGTATTAAGTTTCCTAATAAGAAATATAAATGGTGATAATTTCCATAATTTAAATAAGTTCATTCAAATTTATAAGATTTGGAGCAATGTAAAGCTAGATTCGATTAAAGGAGATTATATTGAATTTGGCGTATTCAAAGGTAAGTCTTTATACCACTCTTATAAGACTGCAGATAAATTACTACCTGACCCTAATAGATTGTTTTGGGGACTAGATTCTTTTGAAGGATTTCCAGTTGATAATCATGATTTTTATACTGATCAAAACTTTGATACATCTAGAGAATTAGTAGAAAAGAACTTTAAAAGGTTTGATAATGTAAAAATAGTTCAGGGTTACTTTGAAGATAGTCTGATTGATGAAAAGCTTCAAAATATTAAAAAAATCTCTTTTGCTTTTATAGACTGTGATATTTATGAATCAGCTGAGGTAGCTTTCAGATTTATAAAAGATAGACTTTCAAATGGTGCATTTGTAATGATTGATGATTTTACAAGTGTTGATAAAAATGGTAATTATATTGCTAAGTGTTTCTTTGAGGTATTTAAAGATAGAGATATATTATTTTTTGACACGTACTCAAATGGACAGACTTACAGAATTTTTAATAATTGATACTATTTATTAAGTTATGTGAATACTCAATAATTTTTAGATGGTTTTCGTCAAGTTCATTGTTATGAATATTATTAATAAATTCATTTAGTTGAATCTGTGCAGTTTCAGTATGATTTGTGAAAGACAAGGTAGAATGATTTGCTTTGGAAGCCAAAAGGTTGGAATCTGAATAATTGACTGAACCGGATTCGTAAATATCAATAACTTTTTGCATTAAATCTATTTCATATAACTTATCTTTAGTTAATATATTCCACTTTCTTATTTTTATTTGTGATTCACGTGAAGTTGAAATAAATACATTTGTATCTTCAAAAGAATATAAGAGGTCTACTGATTCAAGAGAATTGTTAACGAAATTTAAATTTTGACCGCCGGGTTTTAGTGTTGGACTGTTAAATAGGTAACTTAAGACAGAAATATCATGAAGGGTTAGATCAAAAAGTACGTTCTCTAATTTTCTTTGTTCTGCTACCGATTGTGAGTGTCTGTAGATATGTACTGAAATTATATCTTTTAGATTTAATGCTTTAATGTGTTGAAATACAGGATTATAAATTTCAATTAATCCACATCGAAAAACACTTTTTTTATTTGAAGCAAGATTTAGGAGTTCCTCTGTTTCATTTTCATCAACTGATATAGGTTTTTCTAAAAAAACAGGTATTTTTCTTTCTAGAAATTTTTTAGCTACTTCATAATGAGTACTCGTTGTTGAAGAAATCACTACTCCGTCAA
>MDTG01024928.1_pt1 | contig 11491 bp, 12 predicted proteins | sample 811421 | NCBI WGS metagenome assembly MDTG01 (sample SAMN05326645, study PRJNA326480) | marine metagenome | isolation source: seawater | place: Pacific Ocean: South East | collected 2011
CGTTGAAAGCAATGGAAACAGGTATTTTGCCGCCGACGCTTAACCTTGATGATCCTTGTGAGGAAGTGCAAGGCATGGACCTTGTGCCGCATAAGGCGAAGGAAAAGCAGGTTAAGACAGCATTATCCAACTCATTTGGGTTTGGCGGTACGAACGCATCTGTGATTTTTAAAGCTGTATAAAGAATAAAAGAGGGGACCGCTTGCTTAAGTATCTAAGTGGTTTCCTCTAATCTCCCTTCGTGATACATATTTATCATGAAATTTTTAATTAAAAGTCTCGGAATCTTGTTTTTACTCGGCGTTATTCTGGTTGCGGCGGGCGCAGCTTATATAAATCATGCCTATACGGCGCAGGGTGAGCACGATAAAGAGACTGTTTTTGTCGTGCCGCGCGGTGCTTCGGTAGGTAAAATCGCGCAGGATTTGTATGATCAGCGTCTGATTAGTGATCCTTTCTTCTTTAAAATTTTTGCTCGGTTTCGTGATCATACAAAAATGCAAGCGGGGGAGTATGTCATTCCTGCCTATGCGAGCATCAAAGAAATACTGAGCAAGATCGAAAGCGGTGATGTGCATTTGCGTTTTGTGACGATTCCCGAAGGCTTGACGAGCTACCAGATTGTTTCACTCCTTAAAGACACATTCCCAGATGCCAAAGAGATAGATATACCGACAGAAGGGTCGCTGATGCCAGATACCTATGCCTATACGATGGAAGATGGGCCAGAGGACATTATCAAACGCATGCAAGTGGCCATGGATGAAGTACTTAATAATGCGTGGGAAAAGAAAAGTGAGTTGAGTGTCGTAAAGAGTAAAGAAGAGGCCATTATTTTGGCTTCAATTATTGAAAAAGAAACCGCCGTTAATCATGAATACAACACGGTTGCCGGCGTGTTTACGAATCGATTGCGTATCGGTATGGCGCTTCAGACAGACCCCACGGTTATCTATGCGATTACAAAGGGGCGGCACGAAGATAGAGGCCAGGGACCACTTGGTCGCAGATTGCTTCGCAAAGACCTTGAAGTTGATGATCCATATAATACCTATAAGTATGCAGGATTACCCCCTGGGCCAATTTGTAATCCAGGCCGTCAGGCGATTGAGGCAGCGCTGATGCCGGAGGACAATGATTTCATTTATTTTGTTGCTAATGGCACAGGCGGCCATAGCTTTGCCAAAACGCTGGCTGAACATAACGCCAATGTACAAAAATGGCGGCAGATTCGAAAAAATAGCCTTTAGAGGAATATTTTTATTTCTTAGAAGAGGTAAGTGGTTGTGTCAGATTTGATGGCTTGAGCATGTCATCTTCATCGTCATCTGTATCTTGCTCGGAAGCGTTTGAGGATGTTTTTTGTTGTGCTTGTTGCAGAGGTTTGAGCATTGCCTCCAGCTCTTTATATTTATCAATGCATAAGCGCGCACAACCGATCCCAACAAAAGAGAAGACACCAATAACAGGAATGTAATCCAGCAGAGCGGTGGAGTCAGAAAGGACAATAAATCTTATGCCGCTATATAAGAATGACAGGATGGATACGGCAAGAAGCATAGAGAAACCGCGGCGTAGCCTGAATTCTCTTCTAACCATCTTTCGGCCCATGCTAAGCAAATATATAAGTGATATTATATAGGCGCTGATGTAAATGGCCGATGCGGCAATAAGCGCTTCTATAATAATCGAGTAATTCATATATATGTCCCGCTAACGCTGTTTATAACTATAGTTATAAAATGAAGTATATCCCGAAATTCTTAAAACTTACTTAGCAAGCGAACGCAACATCCACGCTGTTTTCTCGTGTGCGGCGGCGCGGCCAATAAAGATATCTGTTGTGACTTCGTCACCAGCTTCTTGTGTAATTTCAATAGATTCGACAAGAATTTTAGCCATTTTAGTGTGATCATCAGCAAGTTCTTTAACCATGTCCTGAGCTTTAGGTACGCCTGCGGCTGGAGAGATTGCTGCGCCTTCCATCATTTCTTTTGTATTGGCGGGTGCGTATACGCCCAGTGCACGGAGACGTTCGGCCAGATTGTCAATCTCTGTCCATAGTTCAGTGTATTGCTCTTCAAAAATAGTATGAAGTCCTTGGAAGTTAGGGCCTTCTACGTTCCAGTGATAAGAATGTGTTTTAAAATAAATAGCGTAAGTATTTGCCAGAACTTTTTTCAAAGCTTCTGTCACTTGTGTTTTTGCATTGCTTTTAATGTAATCTGCAGGGGCGCTACTCATTTTTTATCTCCATCATGAATTTGTTGCTCATAGAAAATATAAGCGCTTGAAGAATAAAGTCAAACCCCATAGACACAAAAAGAAAGGAAGCAAATAAGGTTCTATTATTTGTCACTGTCTTTTGGTGGTTTTGGCTTCATCACCTTGTCAACAGAAGGCGCTCTGGACACACGGCGTTGCGTAGAACCGCCCATACCGCCAGGGCCTGCCGGTCCTTGTGGAGCCATACCAGGTGTATATTCGCGGACCAGACCTTTTTGTAATTCTTTTGAAAAAGTTACGCCGCGGCTTCTGGCATCCCCAGCAATGCTGACGACATCATATTCATCTGATTCTTCTTCATGCACGCGCTGGGCCTGAATAGCGGTTTTAAACCATCTTTCAAAAAGAGCGAGGGATTGTTTTTGGCTCATATGACGGACCCTCCTTTTACATGCGCCATGGGAACCATTCGTGCATCTGTGATAACAGTGTCCTCAATAACGCCAATAAAAATATGGTCCACATAAGCCATAACTTCGTGAAATTCTTTTGTGACAGGAATATTGAGTTCTTGGCTCTCCATATCGGAGAATTCTAGCGAAAGCTTACCAGAGGCATGTTCGTAAATAACGCCGGACACAGGTACATCAAAGGGGCTATTGCTAATAAGCCCTGCCTCTTCATCTCTGGTTAGCATTAAATCAATTTTCATAGATCTCTTTTCCCACCTTTAAAATCCTCTATAATGATATAATGTTATCAAAGCATATGTCTATTAAGAAAGAATAAACAAGTATGGCTGGATTTACGGGATTTGTCGATACATCTGGCAAATCACAGGAGAAACTTATTGCGCTAACAAAGCCAATGATCGAGGCGCTCGGTCATCGAAGCGCGGCTGACGAGGTTTTATGGACAGATAGTTCGAAAGGCGTTGTTCTCGGGCAACTAGGCGCACAAACTTTTGCAAAAAAGAGGAAAAAGGAGCCTGAAATAACCTGCTCACCCAGTGGTCGTTTTCGCATACTGATTGATGGTTATTTATTTAATATTGCTGACATTAAACGCCGCATTGAGGCCGAAGGCGATAAAATTCCGGATGACATGACGCCTCTGGAAATTCTGGGTCTGCTGATTGAAAGAACTAGCTTTGAAGACAGCATTAAGCAAATAGATGGTGCATTCGCTCTAGTTGTTTGGGACCAGAAAGAAGAAACACTGCATTGTGCCAGGGACCGATTTGGCAAAAAGCCGCTTTATTTAGGTTGGGCGGGGCAGAGTTTGCTCTTTGCTTCTGAGCTTAAAGCTGTGCGTGCCTATGAACCAATGAAAGCAGAGGTGAATCCTGTCGCTTTGAAAGCTTATGTTCGCTACGGCTATGTCCCCGCGCCATATTGTATCTATGATGGTTTTATATCTGTACCTGCGGGGTGTAGGGTTTCGGTCACTAAAGGCTTATTTGAAAACAAAGCGGAGCTTTCTGATCTTATAGAATCTTATTGGAACTGCATAAAAGCGGCGGCAGATGCGCGTGTTCATGATCAGGACTTTAGTGAGCATGAAGCCATCAATAGTGTTCGTATGGCGATGAAGCAAAGTGTGGCGGAACAATATGCCGCCTATGGCGGTGAAGACAATGTCGGTGTTTGGTTGTCTGGTGGTCTGGATTCAACAGCCATTGCAGCGCTCCTCCAAAGCCATAGTGATAAGCCGGTAAAGAGTTTTACGCTTGGTTATGAAGAAGAAGGATATGATGAGGCGAAATTCGCGGCCCAGATTGCAAGGCAGTTAGGCACGAATCATCATGAAATTATTGTACCGATGCGTGAAGCCAAAAATATTATTCCTGATATGGTGGATGTCTATGATGAACCGTTCTCAGATGTCGGCCAGTTAACCTCGTACCTCGTTTCTAAATTTTCTAAAAACTATACAGATGCGGTTATGACAGGGGATGGCGGAGATGAGTTATTTGGCGGGTATAACCGTCATAGCCAAGGCACAAATCTGTGGCAAAATATGCAATGGCTTCCTTTAAAGGTCAGAAATTTTGTTGGTAAGCAGATCGGGAATTTGGGACCAGATTTTTGGTCCATGTTCAAACCGTCCGAAGATCATTTTGGTGAACGCATGATGAAGGTTGGGCGGGCATTTTCGGCCAGTAGTAAGAATGATCTTTATAAACTTTTCCTGTCTCTTTGGTCTAACCCGGGTGATTTTATGCAAGGAACGGTTCTGCCTGAGGCTCTGGGACTCTTGAATAAAGGGGAATACTATTTTGACGGTAAGCCGTCTTTCTCGGAACGTATGATGGCGCAAGATACTTTGCACTATTTACCGAATGATGTACTTACTCGCCTTGACCGCAGTGCGATGCATTTTGGCTTGGAGACCAGTACACCGATGCTTGATCCAGCCCTTTATAGTCTCGCATGGCAATTACCGCACCATATGAAAGTGCGGGGACGCGAGGGGAAATGGATTTTGCGGCAGTTGCTCTATCGCTATATTCCAAAAAAATATATCCATCGCCCGCGGATAAGTATGACGGTGCCGATAGGCGAATGGCTTCGCGGTGACATGCGTGATTGGGCAGAAGCTTTGCTCGATCCTGTGAAGATGAAAAAGCAAGGATATTTCAATCCTGAACCTGTTCAGATTGCATGGAAGAATCACTTAGAAGGCCGTATTAATAATGGCTATCGGATATGGGCGATATTGATGTTCCAGATGTGGCTCGAAAAATGGATGCGATAGAAAGGCCTTTAGTATCATGAAGAAAATACTGATTACAGGGGCGGCAGGGTTTATCGGATTTCATACGGCGCGAGCCTGTATGGATAAAGGTTATCATGTTATCGGCATTGATAATTTGAATGATTACTATGATCCTGCCCTAAAACTGGCGCGTTTAAAGATATTAGAGGGTTATGACGCGTTTAGCTTTTATAAGCTGGACATTGCCGATAGTGATGCGATGGCCGTCTTTTTCAAGGATCATCAAGATATTCGTGCTATCATCCATTTAGCGGCGCAGGCAGGTGTGCGTTATTCGATTGAGAACCCAAAGGCCTATAGCGACAGCAACCTTTCAGGCTTTCTTAATATGCTGGAGGGCGCAAGAGAACTTCAGAATGTGGGGGTGCTCAAGCACTTTGTCTATGCCAGTTCGTCTTCCGTTTATGGTGGAAATACAAAGGTGCCGTTCTCTGTGGATGATCCGGTGGATAACCCTGTGTCTTTTTATGCGGCGACGAAACGCTCAGGGGAATTGATGTCACAGGCTTACGCGAATTTGTATCAAATTCCATCCACAGGCTTGCGCTTCTTTACGGTCTATGGGCCATGGGGGCGTCCGGATATGGCATATTTTTCCTTCACTAAAAATATTTTGGAAGGGCTACCAATTTCTGTTTTTAACAATGGCAAAATGCAACGTGATTTTACGTGGTATGAAGATATTGTTGAAGGCATAATGGCTGTGCTCACAACCCCGCCAAAGTCAGGAGAACAAGGCGTTATAGCTACTGCGCCCCACCGTATTTTTAATCTAGGGAACAACAAGGCCGAAAAACTCACTGACTTTATTGAGGTAATAGAGCAAGCGCTTGGCATCGAAGCAGAAAAAATAATGAAACCGATGGCCGCCGGGGATGTTGAAGCCACCTATGCGGATATTTCCTTATCACAAGATATTCTGGGTTTCGCACCGAAGACACCGATATCTGTCGGCATTCCTAAATTCATTCAATGGTATAAAGAGTTCTACAATGTGGGGTGACATCGCTTTATTTTGTTTAGGCTGCGCTTTTGCCGCTCTTATCATTACGGCGCTGTCTATGCCGTTACTCATCCAATATCTAAAAGCGAAGCAAATATATGATTCTGCGCATAGACGTAGCCACGGGAAAGATCCTGTGGTCGTTGGCGGTGGATGGGCGGTATTACTGGCTGCTTTGCCGTTAATAAGCATCTTGTTTTATGTGCAAGATGTGGCGTTGATATATTATGGTCTGCCGCTTGGCGCATTTGTATTAGCGCTCATATCGTGGTGGGATGATGTCGCGCATATCAATGTTGCGATCAGACTTCTTGTTCAGTCCTTGGTTATTATACCCGTAGTTTTGTTTCTCTTCCCGCAGCAGGTGCAACTTTTCGATGTTCTGCCGCTTTGGGCAGATAGGGCTGTGCTGTACTTTTGTCTTTTATGGTTTACCAATCTGTATAACTTCATGGATGGTATTGATGGGCTTAGTGGTATGCAAACAGCCTATCTTGGTTTTTCAATAGGCGGACTTATGATCTGTTTGGGGGTTGGCGGTCTGATGGGGCCAGCCTATGGTTTCATTCTGGGCGGTGCGGCGCTGGGCTTTTTGATCTGGAACTGGCAACCAGCTAAAATCTATTTGGGAGATGTTGGTGCGATCAGTCTGGGGTTCCTTATGGGATGGTATGTGTTGAGCCTCGCATTGGCAGGGTATTTTTGGCCAGCGGTGATATTGCCTCTCTATTATTGTCTGGATGCAACAGCCACGCTTATAGGCCGTGTATTAAAAGGGCAAACGGTTTTGAGTGCGCATAAAGGGTTTTATTATCAAGCCCCGATCCCATACCCATATAAAGACAGGGATGTTGTCTGGCGTATTGCAGGCGTGAACCTCGTGCTATTACTGTGCGCATACTTGTCTGTGCAGGCAGACAATCTCTGGCAACTCGTGCCTGCGCTCATCGGCGCATTTTGTAGTGCATATGGCCTAATGCTGTTTTTCCAAAAACAACGCTATAGCTAAACTGAAATTTATAAAAAGAGAGAAAATGGAGCGAGTGAAGGGATTCGAACCCTCGGCCCTTACCTTGGCAAGGTAATGCTCTACCCCTGAGCTACACTCGCATCCTTTAAAGAGTAGAGTTGAGATATAACCTCAAAATGATTTTGATTGCAAGAGGTTTTCTCATTGAATATGGTCAAAAAATGATAAAAACTTCACAACACATTATAGAAACTGTCGAAAGCCTTGGTATAGACACGGTTTACCACGAACATGATGCCGTATTTACCGTGGAAGAATCTAAAAAAATTAAAAATCATATTGATGGTTGTGGCACAAAAAACCTGTTTTTGAAGAATAAAAAAGGGGTGATGGTCCTTGTGCTAGCAAAACATGACACGCAAGTAGACCTTAAGGGGTTATCAAAACGAATCGGCGGCGGAAGTCTCTCGTTCGGTAAACCTGATTTGCTGGATGAAGTTTTGGGCGTTAAGCCCGGCTCGGTGACACCATTATCTTTGATTAATGATAAAGACAATCGTCGCATTTCCTATTTTGTCCTCGATAAAGCGATTACAAAATATGATTATATGAATTGTCATCCGATGGTGAATACGGCGACAGTGGTGCTGAAAGTCTCAGACTTGCTTAAATTCATTGACCATTGCGGCCATGAAAAGTTAACGCTGGATCTTTCAAATCCCTAAATCTAAATTGCGCACTATAAGTAGCCGTAGCCGAAATCATATTTGAGATGCTTCTTCAAGACTTGAAAGACGTAGTGCATGTCTTCTTCTGAATACCAGTCTTCAGTCTTTCGTTCCTTTAGATTTACTGTTTTAGCCGCGTGTGCTTCATTAAGATTTAGTTTCTTTGACATTTTCTCTTTTGAGCTACTTTCTACCGCATACTCGATTATATCCTCAGTTATATCTTTTATACCGATATAGCTACATAGGCGTGAAAGCTGTTCGTGCGGACTTCTTCTCCAATCTTCGTAGCGCATAGCAAGGACATGTTCAGGGCATGCTTTTTGTGCATCTCCCCATGCATTGAAATACATGATCAGGCCCCAAATATCTTCCATGCCAGAGCCTTCGGCGCCAACATGCAAATAGCGTGTGAAGCTAACATCGCTTTTAGGAATGTTGTAAAAGTTGGGGAAATCTGTGTGCCATTTCTCGTATAGCGAAACAAGTGCGTCTGGTATGTCTCTGACAACAAAAGCGTATTTAGGTAAGTCTAAGGTCTTATGGATTGTTTCTAAGCGCATTAAATAATGAGGGTGGCTGTGTGTTATGGCGATTTGTGGAATGTTTTTATATGTTGGGGGTGTTTTTGTATGTCCCACGAGACTTTCATCCCGAATGTGTTCAGGTATTGGCAACTTATAAAGGCGTGCTATCACATGGCTCAACATGTATTTTATCCAGTGGGTCCCGCAATTCTTTGCTGTTGAAATATGTGCGTCGAACTTATTATATTTTATGCAGGTCGGATTAAATATTTGCCGATTAGCACTTCTTAGGTTGAGTAATATCGTTTCTTTTGATGGAAGCATGTTAATATATACGCGAGACTGGAGTGTGAAATTATTTGTTTTAATTGTAACATCTAAGACTCGATTGTAAATCGTTGTTACTGTTCCTCGTTTTAAGGGAAAAGCCTTGTTTTACTCACCATATGATATATTTCAATGTATAGGATGATTAAGAAATTTTTGGAAAAAGAAGAAGTTCTTCCGGTTTTTCCGCTGAGCGGTACGCTATTGCTACCGGGTGGATATTTGCCGCTGAATATTTTCGAGCCGCGCTACATGAACATGGTGGATGACGCGCTGAAAGCGGACCGTGTGATTGGTATGGTTCAGCCTTGTGCCAAAAAAGATAAGGGTGAGCTATATAAAACAGGATGCCTTGGCCGTATTACCAGTTTTCATGAAACAGAAGATAATCGCTATTTAGTTACGCTTACGGGGACGACCCGCTTTGATATTATAAAAGAAGCCAAACCCAAAAATGGATATCGTATGATGCGTATTACGACGGCATGCTATACCCATGATATTCAGCACGAGGAGCAGCCTGTCGATATTAATTGGGGATGCATACTAGCGAAGTTAGAAAGCTATTTTGCGATGAAAGGAATAGATTGTGATATGACTATTCTTGAGCATACCCCGAAAGCCAAGCTTTTATCTGTGTTATCAATGGTTTGCCCTTTTGAGGCTTCTGAAAAGCAGGCGTTGTTGGAAGCTGAAAACTGCAAAGAACGCTTTGATCTTTTCACAAAAATTATTGATATCGCGACTCAATGTAGCCAAGATGAAAAAAAGAAAGTGGAGCATTAAGCGATGACAACAAAAACAGATCCTAAATTCCTTGAAATGCTTGTCTGTCCACTGACAAAAGAGGGGCTTGAATATGATCGTGATGCCGGAGAGCTCGTCTCTAAAAAGGCGGGGCTAGCTTACCCGATCCGTGACGGTATCCCCGTCATGTTGCCTGAGGAAGCGCGTAAGCTTAAAGACTAAGCCAGCTCATCTAGTCTTCTTATTTATCTTTTTTGACACGCAAAGCCCATTCTTGAATAAGGTCTTTGGACTCTGTGTAGATTTCAGGTAGGGCATTGATGTCTGATGCTATATTCGTCGTCTTTTTATCCTTAGCCTGTTTTTCAATACGTTCAGCGGTGCGGCTTAGTTTTTTAAACCCGAAATTACCCGCCATCCCTTTAAGTTCGTGGCCGCGCGCATGGAGTTCTTCTATTTTTTCATTTTCATTTGCGGCTTTCAGTGCCTGAATAATTTCTTCCGTTTTCTCATAAAATCCTTCTAAGAGTTCGAGTAACTGCTTGCCGCCCAGACTGTCCTTCAGGCTAATGAGCATCGTTTCATCAAAATATTCCGCATCTAATATGATCGGGGCGGATGAGGGTGTGTTTAGTTCTGGCCCAAGCTCAGATTCGGAATCGAGGTCTGAAGTGTTTTCTTGTGTTTCGTCTGTCTCAATAGGTGCGGAGTCTCTATCTAGTGGTGTAGGGATGGGTTTGTCGCTATAGCTGAAATCCAGCCCTTCCGCCGCACTATTGGGGGGTGTCTCTGATTGCACTTCGGATTCATCAGTAGGGGGAAGTTCTTGTTCTTCTTCCATTGCTTCTTGCTCTTGTTGTATGGCGTTTGACTTTCGTCCTTCGCCGGATGCGATGGAGCTAAGGATAGTATTTAGGCGCTCCGGGCTAATAGGTTTGCCGACATGATCATTCATGCCAACCTCTATATATGAAGCGATATCCTGTTCGGACACATTACCGGTCATGGCAATAATGGGGGTGTTTGGGTTTGGCCCTATATTTTGACGTATCTGGATAGTGGCATCCGGCCCTTTCAGGAGAGGCATTTCAATATCCATCAAAATAACGTCATAGGGGTTGTTCTTTGCTTTTTGGACAGCCTTTTCGCCGTCATTGACAATATCAAGTATGTGGTTACCTTTTTTCAATAACCCTGTTAGGACCTTTTGATTAATCTCATTATCTTCAGCGATTAAAATGCGCATGGTCTGTAATTTGCCACCTGCTTTCACATTCGATAAGTCTTGTGTTTTTTCAGCGTCACCTTGTGCTTCATCTGCGGCTTCGAGACTTAAGGTGAAACTAAACGTACTGCCTTCGCCTTCAACAGAATGCAACTTAATGGCGGCGCCCATGGCTTCAATAAGGCGTTTACAAATAGCAAGGCCCAGACCACTACCGCCAAATTTACGTGAGATTGAGCTGTCCGCTTGGGAGAATGGGTTAAATAAATTCGCTTGCGCTTCTTCTGATATCCCGATCCCTGTATCTTGAATGCCGAAATAAATCAAATGTTCTCCAGGGTTGTTGCCGGCTCCGCGATTGCTGACGTGAACAGTGACAGTACCTTCCGTAGTAAATTTGATCGCATTACCAATAAGGTTAAGGAGTACCTGACGGATACGGGTCGGGTCACCATTCAAATAAATAGGGGTGTTTTCTTCAAGCTTTAGGACAAGGGCTGTATCTTGTTCTTTCGCACGGCCAGACATAAGTGTAATTACACTTTGTAATAAGCGGTGCAGGTCAAAAGTCACGACCTCAATATCCATTTTGCCTGTCTCAATTTTTTCAAAGTCGAGAATGTCATTAAGGAGAGCAAGCATTGTGTTCCCTGACTCTTGGATGGTTGTTGCGTATTCGCTTTGCTGCTTATTAAGCTTGGTGTCGAGTAGTAAACGAACCATCCCCATAATCCCTGTCATAGGGGTGCGGATCTCATGACTAATCACGGCAAGGAAGGCTGATTTCGCACGGTTGGCTTCATCAGCCGCTTCTTTGGCCTGCCGCATTTCTTCCGAACGCTGTGCTTCACGCTGACGCAATTCATCCATTACTTCCCGTTCACGTTCTAACACGCGCAATAAACGCTGCTGGTCCGCTGATTCTTTTGATTGGCGCAGACGTGCCGCCGATTCTGCCTC
>MDTG01160448.1_pt1 | contig 11491 bp, 5 predicted proteins | sample 811421 | NCBI WGS metagenome assembly MDTG01 (sample SAMN05326645, study PRJNA326480) | marine metagenome | isolation source: seawater | place: Pacific Ocean: South East | collected 2011
ACAGCTCATTTTTCGATGCATGGAAATCTGGCATGACAGGCTTTCCTATGGTGGATGCATGCATGCGGTCTTTAAAGGAAACCGGTTGGTTAAATTTCCGTATGAGAGCAATGATTATGAGCTTTGCAAGTTATCACCTATGGCTGCATTGGCGAGAACCGGCATTGTATTTAGCAAATTTATTTGTTGACTATGAGCCAGGTATTCATTACTGCCAGGCTCAAATGCAGTCAGGCACAACAGGTATCAATGCTATTCGCATTTATAACCCAATAAAACAAGGGATAGATCATGATCCAAAAGGTGTTTTTATTCGTCGTTGGATTCCAGAATTGCGAGATATGGATGAAACATATATACATATGCCATGGCAAGCGCAATTACAAATGAACAATTATCCAATGCCAATTATAGATGAAAAAGAAGCAAGAAAATTTGCAGCTGATCAGCTTTACAGCTTAAGAAAAAAAAATAATCTTCATAAAATTGAAGCTCGTAAGATTTATGACAAACATGGAAGTAGAAAGTCTAAATTGAATAAACTAAAACACAAAAAAGCGATAAAGGATCTTCAAGAGGAATTACCGCTATGACAAAAAAGATTGCAATCTGTTGGTTTCGTCAAGACTTAAGATTATATGACAATAAAGCATTATTTGAAGCTTCAAAAAATGAAAATATTTTGCCCATTTATATCCTTGATGATGAAAACTCAAAGAAATATAAGATTGGAAGTGCTAGCAGGTTGTGGCTTCATTATTCGCTTAAATCTCTAAAGAAATCTCTGGGTGGAAAGCTATCTGTATATTCGGGCAATCCAGAAGAGATTCTAGTGAATATTTTAAATCGTCATGAAGTTGAAGCTATTTATTGGAATCGTTGCTATGAGCCATGGCGTATTAAACGTGATTCAAAGATAAAAACACATTTAAAAAATCTTGAAATACAAGTGAATACTTACAATAGTTCTTTATTGTGGGAGCCATGGAATATTAAAAAAGATGATGGTACACCGTACAAAGTATTCACGCCTTTTTATCGAAAAGGTTGTTTAAATGCTCAAGAACCATCTATCCCTTTATCAAAGCCAGATCGTGCAAACTATCTATTTGATAAAGACCAAATAGGCGTTGATGAATTAAATCTTTTACCACGCGTACCATGGGGTAAAAAATTAAAAACCCACTGGGATATAGGTGAAGAGGGCGCTCATAGACGTTTTGACCAATTTATTGAGGAGGGACTTTCTTTATACAAAGAAGGTCGAAATATTCCAGCAAAACCATACGTTTCTCGTTTATCACCACACTTACACTTTGGTGAAATCTCAAGTAATCAATTGTGGCATTCTGTGAGAAGTATTGGAGATAACAAAAACATTGAACATTTCTGTAGTGAACTTGGCTGGCGCGAATTCTCTTATAGTCAACTTTTTAATAATCCAAGATTACCAGAAAAAAATCTTCAATCAAAATTTGATTTTTTTCCATGGAATGAAAATGAAACCTTTTTAAAGGCATGGCAAAAAGGAAATACTGGCATCCCTATGGTTGACGCAGGTATGCGTGAATTATGGCAAACAGGATATATGCATAACCGAGTAAGAATGATTGTTGGATCTTTTTTAGTAAAAAATCTTCGCTTGCATTGGCACCATGGAGAGCGTTGGTTTTGGGATACACTTGTTGATGCTGATTTGGCTAATAATAGCGCAAGCTGGCAGTGGATAGCTGGGTGTGGGGCTGATGCGGCACCTTATTTTCGAATTTTTAATCCAATAATGCAGGGTCAAAAATTTGATCCTAATGGCGATTATGTTCGTCAATATATTCCGGAAATTGCAGCTTTACCTAATAAATACCTTTTTAATCCATGGGAAGCATCTGAGGATATCTTAAGCGAGGCTTCTATTGAATTAGGATCAACTTATCCAAAACCAATAGTAGATTTAAAACAATCGCGAGAGTTAGCTCTATCAGCTTTTCAATCTTTAAAGCAGCTAGACAATAAAAATTTAAATAAGAAAAAATAATAAATCTTTTTATTTTTTTTGAGTTAAGCTATTTTTAAGAATAAAAATTCATTTTTTATTAGAAGTAATTTTGAGTAAATTTTAGTGAAAAAGAAGATTGATTTACCGGTAAAGATTTGTCCCGCATGTAATAGGCCTTTTTCTTGGAGAAAAAAATGGTCTAGAGACTGGGATAATGTAAAATATTGTTCTAAAAGGTGTGGTAATACTAAGCGAAATATATAACTTTGAAAAAAATTTTTAGAATAGAAGCATTTAACTTAACAATAAAACAGATTTTCTTTTTTGTTCTTTTTGTAAATTTATTTGGATGTAGCGGCGGTAATGATAGCAATAATATTAATTCTGCCTCAAATTCGGCGTTAAATAATGGGCCTTATGCTTTTAGTTTTATCGATCAAACTGGTGTTAATCCAAATACACTTATTTCGTCTAATTCGATTAGAATAAGAGGCATTAACGAAACTGCAAATATTAGTATTGCAGGGGGCGAATATTCTATTAATGGCAGCGCTTTTACGTCAATTAATGGCTCTATTCAAAATATGCAAAATGTTGTCGTAAGGCAAACCTCATCTGCAGAAATCCTATCAACCAAAAATGCTACTTTAACAATCGGTAGTTCAAGTGATACTTTCACTGTTACCACTCGAGATAATGCCTTACCTCAGGCTGAAAACAAAAACCATGATGTTTTTTCTGGATCTTATGTTTTGAGGCAGTCGGTTGGTAGTGATCAAGATAATGAAACATTGTTGTTTGAAAAGCTAAGTAACCCTCTAAATGGAGCCATTACTTTCGACAATAGTGGCCTCTTTATTTTTAGACCAAATGAAAATTTTATTGGTTCAGATCAATTTGATTATAAAGTAATTGATGCATTTGGAAGACAAGATGCAGCAACAATATCATTTGATATTCAGGAGCCAGCTTCTGGTGCCATTTTAGATTTAAGAGCTAATGGATTAACCCTCAACTCACTTGCCGCTATTTGGACATCGACTCAATTAACATCAGATTACGAAATAAGATACAGCGGCGAAGTTATAACTGAGGAGAATTGGCCTCAAGCTGAGATTTTTGAAAATAATATTCCTCCCTCTACCGTAGACTTAGATAAAAACTTTTATATTGATCAGCTAGATGATGATACTGTCTACTATTTTGCTATTAGACAAATTGATTCACAAGGCGTTACAGGCCCAATATCAAACGTAATTTATGCTAAAACAGTTCCTACCCCGTTGGCATTAGTTGATTCAAATGATATAGCCGCAAATAATGCGAGCCCAATAATCGTTGAATTTAACCAAGATCAGCAAAAAATATTTACTTTAACTAATGATGGGTTGACTGACCTTCAATATAATCTTGAAATTTCTAATATTGCCAACCAATCTCCAAGTTGGGTTACTTCTAATGATTCTACCGGTTCAATTTCACCCGGAGAAACAAAAAATGTTTTGATTAACTTTGTTGCAAATGTTTTGCCAGGCGATTATTCAGCAACTCTATCTTTGGAGCATAATTCTTTGTATCAAGATTTTGTGGAAGTACCCCTTTTTCTGCGAGTCTCAAATGATATTACACCACCACCATCTATTAATACTTTAAATGGAGCTTCTCCAAATTTTGATGCTGTAAATTTGACTTGGCAAGCAATATCAGATGATGGAGTAGCACCCCTTCCTTTGGCAGGCTATGATATTCGTTATAGTCTAAGCCCTATAAATGACAGTAACTGGGACTCAGCAACATCATTGAATATTTTAAACACCCCATTGATAGGGGGCAATCAACAAACATTAACTGTTGATAACCTTAATACGGAAACCCTTTACTATTTTGCGATTAAAGGCATAGATCAAGCAGGAAATACATCTGAGCTTTCAAACATTATTTCGGTTACGACATTGGGGCCACCTGTAGCAAATGTGTCGATAGATAATATATCAATGGAATTACGTGAGGGCATTCCAAGCTCAACATCTATTCAAATAACTGACTCTGGGGAGTCTACGCTTGCCTATTCAATTTTCTTTCGAAATCCTGAGCAAATAACTACCACTGCCAATGAAAATCAACAGGTTTTAATTCGTACTACTCAAGCTCGAAAGCCACGCGTAATGAATGAGCTTCCTTTAAATGGAAATTATTTACCAAATCAGCTGATCATCAGATTCAAGCCCTCTTCTGAATTGTATTCTTCCCATTCAGATATTCATCTTCATTATGATTCCCAATTAATTGATCGCATCGATGTTCTTGATATGCAAGTTTGGCAAATTAATGATGATTCTAAATTATTAGAGACTATGCAGCTTATTAGTCAACGAAAAGATGTTATTTTTGTTGAACCTAATTACGCAGTGATAGCTAATGAAATTCCTGATGATGCCTTTTTTAGTCAACTTTGGGGTTTGAATAATCTAGGTCAAACAGGAGGCATAATTGATGCTGATATAGATGCAGTTGAGACTTGGAATACAACAACAGGAAGCAGAGACGTTGTTGTAGCTATTATTGATAGTGGAATAGATTATACGCACCCAGATTTAGCTGCAAATATGTGGATGAATGAGGGTGAGATTTCAAATAATGGAATTGATGATGACAATAATGGTTATGTAGATGATATTTACGGTTATGACTTTGCTAACAATGATGGCGATCCATTTGATGATTCTAATCACGGCACACATGTCGCTGGAACCATAGGAGCTGCTGGCAATAACGGCATTGGTGTTGTTGGCGTAAGCCATCAAGTATCTTTAATGGGCATTAAATTTTTAGGTGCTAATGGTTTTGGATCTACCAGTGACGCCGCAGAAGGGATAATTTATGCAGTAGATAATGGCGCAATGATTCTTAATAACAGCTGGGGAGGTGGAGGCTTTTCGGAGACTTTGCGAGCAGCTATTGAGTACGCTCATCAAAATGATGTTTTGTTCTTAGCAGCTGCGGGTAATTCCGGAACTAATAATGATATTAGCCCTAGTTATCCTGCTTCATATGAAGTGGACAATGTTATTTCAGTTGCGGCAACAAACCATAATGATCAACTTGCAGCATTCTCACAATATGGTTCTCAGTCTGTAGACTTAGGCGCCCCTGGAGTTGATATTCTAAGCTCAGTCCCAGGCAATGCTTATACAAGTTTTAATGGAACATCAATGGCAACTCCACATGTCTCAGGTGTTGCAGCATTATTAAAGGCTCATGCACCTAATTTAAGCAATCTTGAAATAAAGCAAATTTTGTTTGATAGCATCGACCCAATTCCATCACTTCAATCGACAACCGTAACAGGCGGTCGATTAAATTCTAATGAAGCTTTAAAACTCGCAGGACCCTCTTGGATTAGCGCTCCACCAGAATTATTTGCAGGTTCGGTCGAATCAGGCCAAACCTTAGAGCTTTCCTTGACAGTTGACCCTACTGATCTATCGCCAGGTGTTCATGTAGCGGAGATTGTAATTTTAACAAATGATCCATTATCACCAGAATTTACAGCCACAATATCATTAAATGTGTTACCAGATATTGAGTCGCCATCACCAATAACTGATCTTGTTGTAACTGAAATAACTGAATCGAGAGCTAGATTAAATTTCACTGCTTCTGGCGATGATGGCATACGAGGAAAAGCAAAATATTATGACGTTCGATTTAGCACTAGTAATTTAGATGAGAGTAATTGGGATAACGCAACATCTGTATCCGGATTAATAGCGCCATCAGAAACAGGAACGCAAGAAAGTTTTATCGTATCCAGCTTGCTTCCAAACTCTGATTTATGGATTGGTATTCGTGCAATTGATAATGTTGGTTTAATCTCTAATTTATCAAATGTTGTGCAAATTACTACTTTAAATGCTGAACTGGAGATTATTCCAGATGAAATTACACCATTAGTTCTGACCTCTGGTAGCTCGGAAGATATAATACTTTTGCTTCGGAATGTTGGTCAAGTGGACCTAAATATTACTGCTGGAACAAGTCCAAATAATTCGAGTTTTACACTTGCAGGTACTCAACATTTTGCCTCAAGAAATATTATTAAAGGTGGAGTTGATTATCGAGTAGGGCCACCCGTAACATTAGGAAGTGGTGGAATTGATGATTTTGGTTATGTTTGGATAGATAGCTATGACCAAGATGGACCAACTTTTACCTGGACCGATATATCGTCAACAGGAACATTAGTAAATGGACTTACAGATGATAATGTTATTGGTCCTATTGAAATTGGTTTCCCTTTTCCTTTCTACGAGCTTGATTTAAATCAATTATATATATCGAGTAATGGTTTCATAACATTTGATTCAAACTCTGATGATGGTTGTTGTAATGGACAGCCAATACCAAAAGCTGATTTCGTTAATCATTTGATTGCTTGGATGTGGAGTGATTTACATCCAAAAAACGGTACCGTACATTTTCAAAATATAAACAATGAAAGCATAATTATCCAGTTTACTAATTATGGTGAATATGGTGGTTCAGGTACCGTTGATGCTCAGGTTCATTTAAAAAATAACGGTGAAATAATTTTTTATTATAAAGATTTTTCAGGAAATATTAATAATGAAAATGTAAGTATTGGAATAGAGAGCCAGACTGGTGAAAGCGGTCTTCAAGTTGCTTTTAATACAGTATATTTAGAGAATGAACTGGCACTTTCTTTTAAGCCATTTTGGCTGAGTTCCAATTTTAATGAAAGTATTCTTCCTCCAAATATGGAAGAACAAATCACTTTAAATGTGGATACGCAGAATCTTGAGGTTGGGGATTATGATGGGTACTTCATTATTCAAAGTAATGATATAACTCGACCACAAATTATTTTACCAGTTAGCTTGGAAGTTATACCTTAGATAGATTTTCTGACGGTTTTTAAAATTATCTCTTACAGTCCATTAACGTTTATCAACAATTTCTCAAATTTAGTTGTGTCAGATTCAATTGACAGGAAAGGTTTACGCGGTTCTCCAACATCAAACCCTAAAATTTTAAGACCATACTTGATAGCAGGCACAACTCCAGGAGAGATTCTAAGGAGCTCATGTGTAACATCATTAGCAATTGCTTGAAGTTTTTGAGCATTTTTTATATTTCCAAGCTTCACTGAATCAAATATTTCAAGATATATGCGCGGCATTAAATTGTATGTGCTGCCAATGCCTCCAACCATACCCATAGCTAGTCCACCGGTGAGCATTTCATCTGGCCCATTAAAGATTGCTGCTGTTGGTACTTCTCTCAATAAACGCTCAGCACTAAAAAAATTCATATCAGTATGTTTGGAGCCAACAATATTTGGTAACTTGAGCATATCAATTTGTGTATCGATTGAAATGTTCTGTCCAGTGGAGCTTGGGGTGTTATACATCAGTAAGGGAAGCTCAGAGATATTCGATAACCTTTTATAATAATCTATTAATTCTTTTTCAGAATGATTGAAATAAAATGGTGGAGTTGATGAAATAACATCGTACTGGTTTTCTGAGGCAAAATTCGCCATTTCATGAACATCTCGCTCAGAAAGTGCACCTACCTGAGCAATGAGTAAGACTTTTTTATCAACTATTTCGGAGACAGCTTTAAGAAACTCACATCTTTCATTTACAGACTGAAAAAGTCCTTCTCCTGTAGTACCTCCTATATAAAAGCCATGCACTCCAATCTCAAGGTGTCTCTCAATTAGCCTATTTATTTTCTTACTATCAAGGTTACCTTGTAAATCAAAGGGCGTTACCAATGGAACTATTATTCCAGAATATTTTTGTTTTTTAATCATTTTTTATTGGTGTATCCCAACCACTTGGGTTTATTTTTGGTCCGCCTCCAGGTAAAGATCCTCGGCTCTCTCCACTCAACCAAGGGCTAACCCAAAAGCTGTATATATCGCCATCAATTAATGAAAATTTAAAGCGAACTTTTTTGTTTTTGAGCATTGAAATTTTTTTATCTGATTCCCATTCGACAAGTAACTTAGTTTTATTTTTAGAAATTGGTTTTGAGCGAAAGCCAGGAATAAGATTCCCATATTCATCAAGAATTTCAATAATAAGCTCACCTTGTACATCTGCATTAACAAAGAAAAACGATCCATCAAAAGTTAAAGGTCGTGTCACTATCGCTCCCAGATCTTCTTGAGAACTTAAGCTTGCAAAACCATCTCGTCGCATTGTGTATAACCCAGTAGAAGTATATCCATCCCAAAAACCACTATTTTTTCTAGCACCACGACTGTAGAAATATAATTTATCACCAACAATTAGAGGTCCTCCTGCTACAGATTGAACATTACCCCAATTCCATGCACCATCAACTGGATTATCTCCAATAAAGGGTAATGCCTCAGATCGGGACCAATGAAACCCATCTCTAGAAAAACCGATCATTGTTCTATTTCTTTTTTGAATTTCAAGATCACGAGCTACATTGTTTGGAGGTCCGTTCCAAATATCAAAATAACCTAACATGATGCTTTCGTAGCTTACTGCGTTGTGATTGTAAATGGCAGGTGTTAAATCAGGAAATTCAGGATGAGGCGTGTCATGTGGCCAAGCATTAAACCAATGATAAACAAACTTATCATATGCATTATCATATAATCTATGAGACAAGCTTACGCCAAGCTCAGGATCTTTATTTTCCAAATATTGACGCCTTCGTTGGCCTTGTGAGAATCCTCGAAGGCTAAAAATCCACTTTTCACGAAATGCATCATAATAGACTGTGGATCGATCACCAATTTGACCTGACCGAGCCGCAGGCGCAGACCAACTTAGACCATCCTTGGAATACCTCAAAACCATCGACCATTGAACTGTGTGCTCGTTTTGTCGTCGAAATTCTACATTAAAAAATTTATATCTTTTAGAGGCATCCTTTTCATTTCTATCCAACCAAATTGTACTCGAGTCTCTTGGACTTAGACTAACAATATTTGTACCTGACACAACATTTAAAGACGGTTTAACCCATTTTATTCCATCATCAGATTCTGCATATGCAGTTACAAATGCTCGAGATTCAGGAGAGTCTTTTCCACCGCCTGTGAGATACCACATCCTAAATTTATTAAGTTTACCGTCATACCAAACACCATCTGAGAAAGGTGCAGCATAGGGCGCTCCAGATGAATGATGCTCCCAAGGTTTATTTGGTTCTAGAACAGGATTTTCTTTGGCTGGTAATGGTTTATGAAAAATACGCTGAAGAGAATTTGATTCAATTAAAAAGTCATCAACAAATAACTGACGTCCAACATTGATTGGAATTACCTTAGGCGGTGAATTTAAATAGGGCACAACCATCGCAGTAGGTATTGTCGCTTCTGGGTACCTTGGCGGCCAATTATCGTTGAGAACTATACCGTTATGTAATATTTCCGGAGAATTTAATGAATTATTTTCGAAATTATCTTGTTTATATGTGCATGCAACAAATAATGGAAATAAAAATAAGAAGCAATATATCTTATTTTTTAAAATCTTTTTTAACAAAAAACTAAATATCAATTTTTCAGTCATTTAAGGCATGCCCCCATATAATTTAACAATGAATAACATCTTTTCAAATTTTTACAATACCTAATAGAATAACTTTTCATTTTTTCAAAATTAAAAAAAATTAATTTTCAATAAAAAATAATCTTTATTAATCTTTTTTTGAATTAATAGTAAGACCTGAAATATTTTTATTTCCTTTGGGTAGGAAAAAACTCGATAAATAGCCAAATATAAAACAAGAAACAATGCCAGTTGCAGAATAAAGCAAAGAATGAATATCGGTATTTTTCACAATTAAATATTGTGTAATACCACTAAATATTAATCCTAAAATGGCTGCTTCTCCAGAAGGTCTTTTTGTTGTCATACCCAATAAAAAAAGACCTCCAAGACCTCCCGCAAAAAGTCCCAGAACTTTTATAAATTCATCCCACAATGACTTTATATCAGATAAAGTCATCCATGCTGCAAACAGGGTTCCGGTAATTCCAATAAATAGTGAAGCGACTCTCGCTACTATTAATAACTCATTATCATGCATTTTATTTTTGATTTTCTTATGTATATCAGTAACGTAAGTTGTAGCTGTTGAATTTATACTGCTTGATAAGCTAGACATTGCTGCAGATAGGATTCCCGCAATCAACAAACCTGATAAGCCTATTGGTAATTCATTTACGATATACCAAGGTAAAATTGCATCATTTTCCATCTTTAAATTATTTAGATTTCCAGGATTCAATTTATAAAATACATACAAACAAGTACCTAATGCAAAGAAAATAATTTGAGTGGGTAATATAGCAGCAACATTTAAGTAAAATGTTTTATTTGAATCCTGAAGATTTGTTGACGTCATGTAACGTTGGACAACTGTCTGGTCAGTACCGTAACTAATTATGTTTGCACCAATTCCACCTATCATGACTACCCAAAAACTCGGCTCTGAGAATTTTAAATTGAAATTCAATATATTAAACTTTTGGTCATCGGCTGCGATCTGAATAATCTCAGGTAGTCCACCATTAACATTTAAAGATATTACGATTATTGCAACTAGCGCACCTCCAAGCAGAACAAAAACTTGTATTACATCAGTCCATATTACCGCTTCAATACCACCCATCAATGTATATAGGATACTTACTAAACCGATAAAGAGAATACAAACCATAACATCGATACCGGCGACAGTAGAAATTGCAATTGATGGAAGAAGTAAAACAACTGCAATACGACCTATCTGAAAAACAATGAAGGAGAGACTACCTAAAATACGAGTGATTAAGTTAAAGCGTTTTTCTAGATATTCATAAACACTTGTTATCTGTAGATGATAATAAAAGGGTATAAAGATTAGTGTAATGAGTGGAGTTAAAAGTATGATTGTTAAACTATATAAAAAATAAGACCAATCGGTAGCATAGGCTTTTGCAGGTATCGCCATAAAAGTAATAGCGCTTAACAGGGTTCCAAATATGCTTATACCAGATGCCCACCAAGGAACTCTCCCTTTTCCTTTAAAGTAATCCTCTGTTGTTTTTTGGCGTTTAGAAAAAAAATACCCAATACAAAGCAAAGCTAGAAAATAAATTATGACTACACTGAGGTTAGCAATACCAAATGTTTTCATGAGCCCTTGCCTTAAAAAGATTTATATTTGCAAGAAAGTTACCAGTTTAGCTTAAAATAAAAAACTTATAATGGTTTTCAAATTTTTAAATTTAAAAAAATGCCGATACAAACTTTAAAATCTTGTATCGGCAAGTTGTTTTATAACTTAGTTATTAAAAGTAAGTATTAAACGTTCTAATTGAAATATTTATTAGAATTCATAAGTAAGCCCGGCATACAATGAACGTCCTGGTGAGGGAACTAGATCCTTCAAATATGAAGTATGCCTACGAATTTCTCTATCAAGTAGATTTGAACCACGCAA
>MDTG01239106.1_pt1 | contig 11491 bp, 9 predicted proteins | sample 811421 | NCBI WGS metagenome assembly MDTG01 (sample SAMN05326645, study PRJNA326480) | marine metagenome | isolation source: seawater | place: Pacific Ocean: South East | collected 2011
GTTCCACTCATCATTCCTAAGCATGTGTATTCTTTGCTCATAATTGTATTTATTTATACCAAATATTGTATAATAGTATTTTTAATAACTAGTATAAATATGAAAAGCACTTTTTTGAGAGAAATGCAAGAAAGGGGTTACCTAAATCAGTGCACTGATTTAGAAAAATTAGATACATTAGTTTCCAAAAAATCTATACAAGCGTATATCGGTTTTGACTGTACTGCTAACAGTCTTCATGTAGGAAGTCTTTTGCAGATTATGATTTTAAGATTACTTCAAAAACATGGACACAAGCCTATAGTTCTTTTGGGTGGAGGAACTACACTTATTGGTGACCCTTCAGGAAAAGACTCCACTAGAAAAATTTTGAAGCAAAAGGATATAAATAAAAATATTTCAGGTATAAAAAAAATATTTCAAAAATTGTTAAATTTTAAAAATAAAAAAACAAAACCAATTTTTGTTGACAATTATTCTTGGCTCGGGAAACTAAATTACATTGATTTTTTAAGAAAAATTGGTTCACAATTTACATTAAATAAAATGCTTACTTTCGATAGTGTAAAATCAAGATTAGAAAGAGAACACTCTTTAAGTTACATGGAGTTTAACTACATGATTCTTCAAGCTTTCGATTTTTACAAACTTTATGAGAGAGAAAAATGTATATTACAACTCGGTGGTTCTGATCAGTGGGGTAATATTGTCAATGGTGTGGATTTGATAAGACGTATAATTAAAAAAGATGCGTTTGGATTAACTAGCCCGTTAATTACTTTATCCTCAGGAACAAAAATGGGAAAAACAGAGAAAGGTGCAATTTGGTTAGATGAAAAATTGTTTTCTCCTTTTGACTATTGGCAATTTTGGAGAAATTCTGATGATCGAGATGTTGTAAAATTTTTAAAATTTTTTACAGATATTGAAGTCAAGAATATAGAAGAACTTAAAAAAGAAAAACAAATAAATGAATTAAAAATTATTCTTGCTAATGAGACTACAAAAATACTTCATGGAAAAGAAAAATCTTCAAAAGCTGAGAAAACGGCAACTGATATTTTTAAACGAGGAAAAATAAACGATGATCTTCCCACTTTCAAAGTTTTAAAGAATGACATCAATAAAGGGGTTAAACTCCTAGAGTTACTAGTAAATACAAATATAATGAATTCTAAAAGTGAAGCAAGAAGAGCAATAAACAATAACGGTATCAAGATTAATGATTTGATCGTAGTTGATGAAAATAAGATATTAAATTTTTTAGATTTTAAGGAAGAAAAAATGAAAATATCTTTTGGTAAAAAAAAAACATTTTCTATTTAAGATTACTTAGGTTTTTTGAGTGCTTTTTGAATAAAGCGTGGAGTTAATGTTTTAATAGGATTAACTGATGTTTTTATTTTTCCAGGTGTACCTTTCATTTTAAAACTTATTCCAAATAGACCTTCTCCTATTTCTTTAGGAATTAAAATATCCCCTACAATTGGTAATTTTGATAAAAATTTATTTAGTGTTTTAGCGGGTACCATTGTACCTCTTAAACTTATTAAGCCTGTTTTTGAGTCCACATAGCCTTCCATCAAAATAGAAATACTGGGACCAATAGCATATAGTTCTTTAAGATTAAGTACTTGATCATTTTTTTCCATTGTCATTTCAAGCTTTTCAAAAGATAAGCCTTCTCCTGACAATGCATCAACCATTCCTCCAAAATCAGCCAAAGATAATAATTTTACTAAACCTGGAGCATCTTTTACTTTAAAATTTTCAATAGTTAAATTTGTGTTGCTAATTCTGTTGTCGTAAGATGAAAAAATTAAGATTTGGCCACCGGATAAACCATTAAAAAATTTATAATTTGTTAGTAACGGTTTTGATAAATCAGAATAAATTTCTAGTATTTTTTTTTTTGATGTTTTATCTACTCTTAAAGAGATATCTAAATATTTACCGTCATTAAACTCACCCTTTGATACAATTTTATTAAATTTTCCTTTATCAATATTGCCAATAAGATTAAAATTATAAATATTATTTGTTGAATTCGTTATAACTTCTTTAATATTTAAAGATATTTCTTTAGTGATATTATTTAAAAAATTTGAATTATCATCTTTTTGTAATAGGTTTGTTAAATTACTTGCGTCATATTTGGACCCCTCTAATTTTATTGTCTTATTGAAACTTACTTTAAAATCATTATTTAATTTTCCGTCACTAAAGGTTTTAAAAAGAATATTGTCAAATTTAACAAGTTTATTATTTTTAATTAATAAATTATTAATGTTAATATTATTTTTTCCTTGTTTTAGAATAAATTTTTTTAAGTCTATGTTGTTATTTTTAATATTAAATTCTGTATTTATACTCATAAGTTTATTATTTGAATCAAAATTGATTAATGGTATTTCAACTTCGTTAATTAAATCACCATTAATTGATAATTGATGTAAATTAGAGTTATACAAATTGTTAAAATCAAATTTTTGCAATAAATTTCCGTTTACACTATATAATCCAGCTAAACTAAATGATTTTTTATTGTCTTTACTAAAATCAATCTTAAATTCAGTTTTTTCAAAACTTAAATTATTTACTTTATTTTTAATTAGTAAATATTTTCTGGGTTTTTTAAATTTTACATTTGACTTTTGTATGTTTCCAGATGCCTTAACTTGGTAATCTATAATTTTCAATGTTTTATCAAAATTTAATGTAAATATACTTTTTATTTTTCCATTTAATTGAAATTTTTCAAAATTTTGTAATATTTTTTTTGATATTATTTTATCAATATCAATTTTATTTAATTTAAGATCTGACTCTAAATTTCCTTTAATGTTTAATGAACTTGTGTTGTCAAATTTTATATTTCCAGAAGTTATCTGAAATCCATTAATTAAGCCTCTAATATTATCTATTTCACCACCATTTTCTTTTATTAAATATACAAAACTTGTTTTTTTAAGTTTTAAATTTTTAGCATTAGTAAAAAAATTTTTTACAACTCCATTAATTTCATAATTTCTAATTTTATTGTCTATTAAATTTAAATCTATTTTAAAAGTTATCTTTCCATCTTCTACATCATTAAGAAAAAACCTTTTAAAGTTAGAGGGTTTTTGATATTTGATAATATTCTTGATCTCATTTGCTTTAATCTCATTAGATGAAATATTAATTTTATCTATTTTTGGTTTTCCGATTAAAAGAGATTTAAGATTTATATAGGCGTCTATTTTATTTATATTTACTTCATTGCCATAATATTCAATATTAGGATTTGTAGTTGTAACAAAAAAACTAAAATTTTTAACGTCGATTTTAATTTTTATTTTATTAAGATTTATATTTGAATTAGTAATATTTGATGTAATTCTTTTTTCGAGTACTGGGTTAAATTTATCAGTTTCATATCCAAAAATAGATAAATAGCCAGATACTAAAATAATTACTGACAAAATAAAAAAAATTGGCAATAAAATAATTTTTTTCATTTATTTATTTAGAACTCCTGCCTCAATAAAACTATCTAAATCTCCATCTAATACAGCTTCTGGATTTGTATTTTCTACTTTATTTCTTAAATCTTTTACAAGTTGATAAGGTTGTAAAACATATGATCGTATTTGGTGTCCCCATCCTATATCTGTTTTATTATTTGATTCTTTTAAATTTTCTTTTTCTCTTTTTTGTATTTCGTGTTCATAAAGTCGTGCTTTAAGCATTTTAAAACAAGTATCTTTGTTTTTATGTTGTGATCTTTCATTTTGGCATTGTACGACTATTTTTGTTGGAAGATGAGTTATCCTAACTGCGCTATCGGTCGTATTAACATGCTGCCCCCCTGCACCGCTTGATCTATAGGTATCAATTCTTAAATCATTTTCATCAATTTCTATATTAATATCATCATCAACTACTGGATAGACCCAAACACTAGCGAAACTTGTATGTCTTCTTGCTCCACTATCAAAAGGAGAAATTCTTACTAATCTATGAACACCAGACTCATTTTTCATTAAACCGTATAAATTTAATCCACTAACTTTTAAAGTAGATGATTTAATTCCTGCTTCTTCACCTCTGTGCTCACTAATAACCTCGTAAGAAAAATCTTTTTTATCAAACCATTTAATATACATTCTCCGCAACATTTCAGCCCAATCTTGGCTTTCTGTACCTCCGGCACCTGCATGAACTTCCAAATAAATATCTAAAGCGTCGCTCTCTCCTGACAAAAAACATGCAACTTCTAATTTTTTGATCTTTTTAAATGACTCATCTAACTTAATTTCACAGTCTTTAGTAATTTCATCATTTTTTTCTTCATTTCCTAAAGAATGTAAATCTTTAAGATTTTTTATATCCTTCATTAAATTTTTATAAGATGAGATTAAGTGACTATAAAATTTTTTTTCTTTAAGAATATTTTTAACTTTTTTTTGATCTTTCCAAAAATTTTCTTTGGTGGTTTCTTTTTCGATTAATTCTAACTTCTTCTCAATTTCATTTTTTTCAAAGATACCCCCTTATATTATCTAGTATCTTATTAATATTTTTTAAAGATGTTTCAAATGATTGCATTAGTAAAATTGTCTAAACTTAATTAATTTATCATAATTATAATTCGAAATTAATTGATTATTATTCAGATTGTTAATATCTTTTTTCTTAAAAGCTTCAAGTATAAAATTTTTATCATCAAAATCAGTTTGTTTTCCAGTGTTATAGTTTATTGGAGCAAAATAAATTCCATTTGGAACTTCAAATTCTTTAAAATCATCTAAATATAAAACTCCTTTAATAAAGTTTTTGAATATAGGAAGTGCTGCTTTTGAACCTGTTTCATATCTTCCAAGAGTTTTAGGGTTATCAAAACCTACATAAACTCCTACTACTAAATTTGAATTGTATCCAATAAACCAAGCATCAAAATTGTTGTTGGTGGTTCCTGTTTTGCCAGCAATTGGAACATTTAAATCTTTAAGTTTTTTTCCAGTTCCTCTGGTAATAACTCCTTTAAGAATTGAAGTAATTTGATAAGCTGTTTGCTCACTTAATACTTGTTGGTTATTTAAATTTATTTTGGGAAAACCTTCTTCTTGTTTGTCTTCTGTATACCTGTCACATCCTATACATTCAGAAAAATTAGGAGAAAAAATAGTTTTACCTCTTCTATCTTGTATTCGGTTAATTAATACAGGTTTTATTTTTTTACCTCCATTTACAAATGTTGCGTATGCCGATGTCAAATTTAACAAAGATGTTTCAACCGAGCCTAATGACACCGATAATAATTCAGGAATCTCGTCATAAATTTCTAATTCTTTAGACAGATTTAAAATTTTATCTACGCCAAGATTTTTTGCTATTCTTACTGTCATTAAATTTCTTGAATACTCAATTCCTTTTCGCAATGTTGAAGGTCCATAAAATTTTTTTCCATAATTTTCAGGTTTCCAATCTTTAAGACCTATTCCTTGCTCTGCGATAAACGGGGCATCTAAAACTATCGAATTTGGAGATAAGCCGTTTTCAATTGCAGCTGCATAAACAAATGGTTTAAAGGCTGACCCAGGTTGTCTTTTGGCTTGGGTTACTCTGTTAAACTCACTAGAAGCATAACTAAAACCTCCAACCAAAGCTTTTACTTCGCCTGTAAAAGGATCAATTGCAACAATACCGCCATTAACTGTTGGATATTGTTTGAGAGACCATCCTTTATCATTTTTTTTTACTAATACAAAATCTCCAAGTTCAAAAACATTATTTATATTTTTATCTTTTAGCGCCCAATTTAATTTTGAACTGTTAATTTTAATATTTTTATTTTTTTTTGATTTTAAAAGTATAAAACTTTCATTTATTTCAATTATCTCTGCTTTTACCCATTTCAAAGTAGGGTCAATACTTAATTCATCTAATTTTTTTTTCCAGTTTGAGTCGTGATTTTTATTGGTAATTGGACCTCTCCAACCATGCCTTCTATCATAAGATTCTATTCCGTTTCTTAAAGCTTTAATTGCTTCTATCTGAAAATTTATATTTAAAGGTGATTTAATACTTAGTCCTTGAGTATAAAGCTTTTCAAAACCATATTTGTCTTTTATAATTCTTCTAACTTCCTCTGTATATGAATTAGCTTCATTAACTATTTCAATTTTTCTTCGCTTTACTTTAATTGGTTTTTTTTTAAATTCTAAATATTGTTTGTTATTTATAAATCCATTTTGATTTAAATTTTTTAAAACTAAATCTCTTCTAAATTTAGCCTCTTTTGGATCTTTAATAGGATTATATCGACTTGGAGCTTTTGGAAGTGCCGCAAGCAAGGCTGCTTCATCATATCTAAGATCTTTGATTGATTTATCAAAATATTCTAAGCTAGCAGCAGCAACTCCATATGTTCCTTGACCTAAATATATTTGGTTCAGATAAAGTTCCAAAATTCTTTTTTTTGAATATGCTTTTTCTATCCTAAATGCTAAGATAGCCTCTTTAATTTTTCTTTTTAAAGAAACTTCATTAGATAGTAGAAAATTTTTTGCTACTTGTTGGGTAATAGTTGATGCACCTTCTAATCTTTTATCTCCTAAAATATTTGTAATATTATTAATTGTTGCTCTTAAAATACCTTTGGCATCTACCCCTGGATGATTAAAAAAGTTTTTATCTTCAGCTGAAAGAAATGAATTTACAACTTTTTTGGGAATTGTATCATAAGGAACGAATAATCTTTTTTCTAAAGCATATTCTGCGATGAGTTTTCCATCTTTTGAATATACTCTGCTAGATATAGGGGGTTGATAATCTGATAGCTTTTTATAATCAGGTAGTCCCGAGGAAAAATAAAAAAAAGCAGAAAAAATTAATAATAATGACGAAATGAGTATTATAATTAGTGCTTTTAATGAAAAATTAATAAGTTTAAACATTTAAATACTATCTATATCACTAATTTTGGCTATCTTAAGGCATTTAAATTATAAGTATTTAATGATAATATAATTTTTTAAAAATTAAATTATGATCACAAAAACAATGAATATTTCAAAAGGAATTCAAATTAAATGGACAAAAATTTATACATCGATGCATCGCATCCAGAAGAAACTAGAATCGTTCTTAAATCAAACCTATCAATTGAAGAATACGAATACGAAAATAAAAATAGGGTAAATTTTAAGAACAATATTTATTTAGGGACAATTAGTAGAGTTGAACCTTCGCTACAAGCTGCATTCGTAGATTTTGGAAGAATGAAACACGGCTTTTTAGCTTTTAATGACATTCAGTCAGACTATTACCAAATTCCATCAGCGGACAAAGAAAAATTAAAAAATGTAGAAGAGCAAATTCGTGAAGATTTAAAGAATACTAATCTGGAAGAGATTGGCAATACTCAAGAAACCACAAACAGCACTGAAAAAAATGAGATTCCTGAAGATCAAAATAAGAACTCTAATAATTCTGAAGATAATGAAAAAAGTAATTACAGAGAAAAACTTAAAAACACCTATGGATTAAAAAAATACAGAATTCAAGAAGTTATAAAACCTGGTCAGGTAATTCTGATACAAGTTTTGAAAGAGGAAAGAGGTCAAAAAGGAGCAGCCTTGACCACATTTATTTCTTTAGCAGGAAAATATATGGTTCTAATGCCAAATACAGCAAAAGGTGGTGGAATATCAAGAAAAATTTTTAATTCTAATGATAGGCAAAAGATTAGAGAAATTCTAAATAAAATAGAAATACCCAAAAGTATGGGAGTTATAGTAAGAACTGCTGGAGCAAATAAAACTAAAAATGAAATAGAAAAAGATTTCCAAAATACTTTAAAAACCTGGGAAGAAATCAAAGATAAGGCAGTAGTTTCTAATGCTCCCTCATTAATTTATGAAGAGGGAGATATTATTAAAAGAGCCTTAAGAGACATTTACGACAATGAAACAAAATATATTTATGTTGATGGGAATGAAGGTTATCAAAAAACAAAAAAGTTTATGAAAGAATTAATGCCAAAAAATGTAAAATATGTAAAAAAATATAGAGGTAAAATACCTTTATTTCATGATGCTTCAATTGAAAAAGAGTTAAATAATATATTTGAACCAACAGTTAAACTTAAATCTGGTGGATATTTAGTCATAAATCCTACGGAAGCTTTGGTAGCAATTGATATAAATTCCGGGCAATCTACAAAACAAATGAATATTGAAAAAACTGCTTTAAATACAAATTTAGAGGCAGCAGAAGAAATTTGCAGACAAATTAAGCTTAGGGATTTATCTGGACTTATAGTTATTGACTTTATTGATATGCTAAATTTTTATAACAAAAGAACAGTAGAGAAAAAGATGAGAGAATGTGTCAGAAAAGATAGAGCAAGGATACAAATAGGAAGAATAAGTAACTTTGGACTGCTAGAAATGACTAGACAAAGACTTAGAGAGGGGTCTATTCGATGGGAAACAAATTTGTCTTTAGAGTCTTTTGCTCAAAAAATTGTAAAAAAAATTGAAATGTTAGCATTTAATAATAAAATAAAGATTATTAAAGCCTATGTTCCAGATAAAGTTAAATTATATGTTGATACTAATTTATCTAAAGAATTAAATTATTTTCAAAAAAAATATTCTTTTAAAATAGATTTTATAGAAAAATCTCAGTTTATTATTCCTGAATATAAGATTGAGTTACTTAATAAATCAAAGAAAATAATTAACAAAATTGAATACATAAGTCAGATTAAAAACTTTAATAAAGGAATTGAGAAATTATCAAAAACACAAAAAGTTGACAAAAAAAATCCGAAAATTTTAATAAAAAAAACCAAGATCAAAGAAGAAGTAAAAAAGGAGAAGAAACTAAGAACTTTATGGATACGAAAGAAAAAGGCTAGCTAATTAAACCTTTTTTTGGAGAAGAAGCACTAGCAAAATCATTTTTTTTCATTCGTCCGGATAAAAAAGATTTCCTACCTGATATCACTGCGTACTTAAAAGCTTCTGCCATTTGAATTGGCTTTTTTGCAAGTGCAATAGCTGAATTTATTAACACACCATCACAACCCATTTCCATTGCAATTGTTGCGTCAGATGCAGTTCCTATACCCGCATCTATTATCACCGGAACGTTAGAATTTTTAATTATTAAAGAAATATTCAGTTTATTATGTATTCCTAATCCAGAACCTATAGGAGCGGCTAAAGGCATTATTGCAGAGGCTCCTAGATCTTCCAATTTTTTTGCTTGCAAAGGATCGTCTGTGCAATAAACTAAAACTTTAAATCCTTCCTTAACTAAAATTTCAGTAGTTTTTAATGTTTCGATCATATCTGGGTATAATGTTTTTTTATCTCCCAATATTTCTAACTTTACCATTTTCCAACCACCAATCTCTCTAGCAAGTCTGAGAGTTCTTAGTGCATCATTTGAATTAAAACACCCTGCCGTGTTAGGTAGATAAGAAAATTTTTTTGGATTTACATAGTCCATCAATAGAGGTTTTTTTTTGTCTGTAATATTGACTCTTCTTACTGCTACTGTAACCATATCTGCTCCGGAAGATTTTATTGCTTTAGCAGTTTCTGTAAGATTTTTATATTTTCCTGTTCCAACTATTAATCTCGATTTAAGAATTTTTTTATCTATTTTAAAAATATCTTTTTTCATACTAGCCGCCACCTATAAATTGAACTATTTCAATTTTATCGTTATTTTTTAATTTTTTATTATTGTATTTACTTTGAGGTAGTATTTTACCATTTAATTCAATAGCAACCTTTTTCCTATTTAATTTATATTTTTTTAGCACATCTAGTATTGAAAAATTTTGCTTAACAGCTATTTTTCTACCATTTATTTGAATTTTTGCCATAATTTAGTTATTTATTTTAATTATATCAAATTATGATTAATATTTTAATAATTAACGGCCCCAATCTTAACCTATTAGGTGAAAGGGAAAAAGACAAATATGGTAACACCTCTATAGATGAAATTAAAAAAAATTGTCTGTCTTTTTCCAAAGAACATAATATTAACCTATCATTTTTTCAATCCAATGTTGAAGGTGAAATTGTGAATGAAATTCAAAATGCAAGAAATAATCAAAATTGTTTAATAATTAACGCAGGCGGTTATACACATACTTCAGTTGCTATACATGATGCTTTAAAAATTTTAAAAATTCCGATTATAGAATTGCATATTACTAATATTTACAAAAGAGAAGATTTTAGACATAAATCTTTGATAAGTAATGTAGCAGATGGTATAATTTGTGGATTAGGAGTCAGGGGCTATACTTTAGCATTAAAAGCTTCTATAGATTTAATAAAAAATGAAAATTGATAAAAAATTAATAAAAGAATTAGTAGACTGTCTAAGTGAATTTAATATTACCGAAATTGAATATCAGGATGGAGAAAAAAAAATAAAAGTTTCCAAATCGCAGAGAAGTATTTCAGAGCAAGGTAGAACTAGCGCAATAGTTTCTCCAACTAAAAGTGTTTTATCTGACAGCAATGAACAAAAAGGTAATAGAGTAAAATCCCCAATTATAGGCACTGCTTATTTATCTCCAGAACCAGGAGCAAAAAAATTTGTAGAAGTTGGTGATAAAATTAAAAAAGGTCAGACAGTGATGATAGTTGAAGCGATGAAAACAATGAACCATGTACCTTCCTCAGCAGATGGTACTGTAAAAAAAATTATGGTTAACGATGGTCAGCCTGTTGAGTTTGGTCAAACTCTAATCATCTTAGATTAAAATAATGTTTAAAAAAGTATTAATAGCAAATAGAGGAGAGATAGCTGTTCGGATAATTAGAGCCTGTAAAGAATGGGGAATAAGCACAGTCGCCGTTCATTCTGATGTTGATTCTGACTCAATGCATGTAAGACTGGCTGACGAAAGTGTTTGTATTGGATCTCACCAACCTCAAAACAGTTATCTTAATATCTCAGCTTTAATGTCTGCTGTAGATTTAACTGGAGCTGAGGCAATTCATCCTGGATATGGTTTCTTATCAGAAAATTCGAAATTTGCAGATGTGGTTTCAAAACATGGTATAAAATTTATTGGACCTAGCTCAAAGTTAATAGGAGAGATGGGAGATAAAATTCAAGCCAAAAAAATAGCAAAAAAAAATGGACTTCCAATAATTGAAGGTTCAGAGGGATCTGTAAAGTCTTTTGAGGAGGCAAAAAGTTTGTGTAAAGAAATTGGTTACCCAATTCTTATTAAAGCTGCTGCTGGAGGAGGAGGAAAAGGTATGAAAATTGTTGAAAATGAATCTAATCTTCCTGAGCTTTTTTCTTTAGCTAAAAATGAAGCAAAAAAATATTTTGGTAATGATGATTTATATATTGAGTAATACTTCAAAAATCCAAGACATATCGAAGTACAAATAATGTCTGGAAAAAATAGAACAGTGCAATTAGGGGAAAGAGATTGTTCGGTTCAAAGAAGGCATCAAAA
>MDTG01317464.1_pt1 | contig 11491 bp, 13 predicted proteins | sample 811421 | NCBI WGS metagenome assembly MDTG01 (sample SAMN05326645, study PRJNA326480) | marine metagenome | isolation source: seawater | place: Pacific Ocean: South East | collected 2011
AGTGTAATTGGATTAGCAATCATACCTTTGTTATTTAGGCTTTGAATTACCTCATAAATTTTTACATGTGCTGGATCATAAAATATTTCTGCTTTAATTGTATTTGAAACCTCATCAATTATGTCATTATTTACCAAAATCGATCCTAGTAGGGCTTGCTCTGCCTCTAAATTAGATGGCTGTTTGTTTTCTATTTTTTTTTGAATTGGATTTATTTCTTTCACTTTCTCATAATAAGAGAAAGCCATTTTCATTAAAGTTAAAAGTTACACACTCTTTTTTAACATCTGTGGAAAAGTTATTTAGTCTCTATTTTATCAATTTTTATTGAAATCTGAGCTTTTACTTCGGAATGGAAGTTAATATCAGCTTTATATAATCCAATTTTGTTAAGATCATCTTTTAGAATTATTTGCGATGGCAAGACATCAGCGTTTACCTTAGACTTTATCATACTTGTTATTTCTTTTGGTTTTATAGATCCATATAGTTCACCATTTTCTTTGCTTTCCTTACTGAAAGAGAAAGTTTTATTATTTACTATTTTTGCTATTGATTTAAACTTATTTTTTATTTCTGTATTTTTTTTATTTAATTCATCTTTTTTTTTATTTACTAGTAGTTCATTTTCCTTATTAAACCTTAATGCTTTTCCGTGTTTTAAAAGAAAATTTCTTCCATAACCATTTTTTACAGTTACTTTATCGCCAATATTTCCTAAATTAATTATATTTTCTAACAAAATAATTTCCATTTAAATTAAACCTAAAATTTTTGCTTTTTTGATCTCTCTTGATAATTTTCTCTGTTTACTGAATGAAACTGAAGTAATTTTTGAAGAAATTATTTTACCGTTATCTGAAATATATTTTTTAAGCAAAGATACATTTTTATAATCAAGTATTGGCCCATCCTTTACTGAAAGCGGACATTTTTTAGAAAACCTTCCATCACTTTTTTGGAATAAGCTTAGTTTATTTAATGAATTTGAATTTTTTTTTTGAAATTTTCTATTTTTTCTTTTCATATTTATTTATTTTTTTTAAAAAACTCACTCTTTGTATCTAAAACTTTATATTTAACTGTCAGATGTCTTATTATTGAACTGTCAATTTTGATTTTCTTCTCTATCTCACTTATTGTTGCGCTATTCCCCTCAAACTTATAATGAATGTAAAAACCCTTTTTATATTTATTTATTTTCTGAGCTAAATTAAGCAAACCCCACTCTTCAATTTTAATAACTTTGCCAGAAGCTTTATTAATAATATCGTTATATTTACTTATAATCGTTTTTAAATCCTTTTCAGGAATGTCTTGTTTAGCTACAATGGTATTCTCGTAAAAAGCCATATTTAATGTTAATTAAGTTTTATTAATTATTTATAAAATGTGCTTTATACTATAATGAAGAATTATATCAACTGTAATAATTGTTAAATAAACTATAAAAAATGAGCGCTTTATTATTTCCAGGCCAAGGTTCGCAAGTAGTAGGTATGGGGTCAGAACTTTATAAAGAATATGGTTTAGTTAAAAAAATTTTTAAACAAGCTGATGAGAAATTAGATTTTCCAATTTCAAAATTAATTTTAGAAGGCCCTGAAAATGAGCTTCAATTAACTAAAAATACACAGCCAGCAATTTTAACAGTCAGTTACTCGATCTTTAAGATATTAAAAGAAGAATTTGATTTTAATTTTGACACATTCAAATATTTTGCTGGTCATTCACTTGGCGAATATAGTGCTTTAGTTTGCTCTGACTCATTAAATTTTAATGATGCTTTGTATCTTTTGCATGAAAGAGGGAAAGCCATGCAGGAAGCTGTTCCTGTCGGCGCAGGTAGTATGGTAGCAATTTTAGGAATGAAAACTGATGAAATTACAAAATTATTAAAAGAAAAAAATCGTGAAAACGGTGTTTGTGAAATTGCTAATGATAATGCTGACGGACAAGTAATAATAAGTGGGAACAAAGAAAAAATTAATGCTTTTCAAATTTTGTTAAAAGAAAGAAAAATAAAATCAATACCACTAAAAGTAAGCGCTCCATTTCACTGCTCGCTAATGCATCCAGCAGCTAAAACAATGGAAAGCAAAATTAATGAAACTCGATTTAATACTCCTACATTTGAAATTATTAATAATGTAACAGCTAAACCTGAAAAAAATTCTGAAATAATTAAAAGATTATTAATACAACAGATTTATTCTACTGTTAGATGGCGTGAAAGTATTATTAATATGTCTACCTCTGGAGTAAAAAATTTTATAGAGATAGGCCCCGGAAAGGTCCTTTCTGGAATGGTTAAAAGAACAGCAAAAGATGTAAATTGCTTTTCAATTAACTCAATAACTGATATTAAAAATTTCATTAATGAATTTAAAAAATAAAAAAGTTTTAATAACCGGAGCAACTGGAGGAATTGGAAACTGTTTGGTTGATAAATTTAATAGTCTTGGCTCATCAATCATTGCAACTGGGACTAAAGAGGAAAAATTAAATAATTTAAAAGATAAATATTCAAATATTCACATCGAAAAATTTAAACTAGATGAACATAGTAAAATTGAAGATTTTATAGAGTCTGTAAACAAAAAATTAGGAGGAATAGATATTCTCGTGAATAATGCCGGAATAACTCTCGATAACTTATCAATACGACTAACAGAAGAAAACTGGAAAAAAGTAATTGATATTAATTTAACGTCAAGTTTCTTGATGTGCAAATATGTAATAAAAAAAATGCTTAAAAATAAATTTGGAAGAATAATAAATATAACCTCAATAGTTGGTCATACAGGAAATTTAGGTCAAGCTAACTATGCAGCTTCAAAAGCAGCAATTATAGCTTTTTCAAAAAGTCTAGCTTTAGAATATGCAAAAAAAAATATTAATGTAAATTGTGTTTCACCTGGATTTATTAAAACGGAGATGACGGACAAAATTAATGACGAATTTAAAAAATCTTTAATTGATAAAATTCCCTCAGGTAGGTTAGGAACCGGTGAGGATGTTTCAAATTGTGTGGCTTTTTTAGCATCTGATATGGCAAATTATATTAACGGAGAGACCCTACATGTTAATGGTGGAATGTATATGTCTTGACAATTCTATTTAATAATCTATTAAGAAAATAATATTATAAGTTTAGAAAGGTATTCATGTCAGAAGAAATAAAAGGTAAAATAAAAAAAATAGTTGCAGACCATCTAGGAATTGAAGAGGAAAAAGTTACTGAGGAAGCAAGTTTTATAGATGATTTAGGTGCAGATAGTTTAGATACAGTAGAATTAGTTATGGCTTTCGAGGAAGAGTTTGGATCTGAGATTTCTGATAGTGAAGCAGAAAAGATTCTTACTGTAGGAGATGCAATAAAATTTATTGAGAGTAAGTCTAGTTAAATTTTTTCCCTCTTATGCAACATGATAATAAAAATATCATGGTAGTATTATCCTCTCCATCAGGTGTTGGTAAGACTACAATCACGAAAAAAATTCAACAAAAATATCAATCATTTAAACTTTCAGTTTCGCATACTACAAGAACTCCTAGATCGAACGAAATTGATGGAATAGATTATCATTTTATATCAAAAAAATTATTTAAAGAGTTAATAGAAAAAAATGAATTTTACGAATATGCAAAAATATTTGATAATTATTATGGAACATTAAAAAAGAAAGTTGACCAAACTATCATTTCAAATGATATTATATTCGATATTGATTGGCAGGGAACAAAGCAACTATCTAAATATAAACATCTGAAACTTATAAAAATATATTTAGTACCGAATAGCAAAGAGGAATTAAAAAATAGATTAATTAAAAGAAATCAAAATACACAAGAAGAAATTAACAAAAGATTTAATTCTTTTGAGGAAGACATTAAACATTGGAATGATTATGATTATATAATCATCAATAAAAATTTGGAAAATTGTTTCAAACAGATTGAAAATATAATTTTTAATGAAAGAAAAAAAATAACTAACTTTTCTCAAATAGTTCAGTAATTTTGTAAAAAATATTAGGCTTAAGCTCTGTAGGTCTTAAATTAACCTTAAGATTAGGTATCTCTTTTATTTCCTCACTAGTCAATATCTTTTTTATATTCTTATTAATCATTTTTCTTTTATTAGAAAATAAAATATTTGTCACTTTTTCTAAATTGCTAATATCTTTAATTTTAACAAAAGCTTTTTTTTTTGGTTGAAAATGTAAGACCATAGAAGTAACTTTCGGTTTTGGAAAAAAACTGTTATTTGAAACTTTAAATTTATTTAGAACATTTAATTTAAGATCTGTCAAAATAGATAGCCTGCCATAAGAAGGTGTTAAAAATTTACCTATAATTTTTTCACCTAATTCCTTTTGAAACATCAATACAAAGTCAGTTACATTCGGTGGCCATTTTCTAAATCTCAAAATTTTGACTAGAATCTGTGAAGAAATGTTATAAGGAAGATTCCCAAAGATAATAGAATTTTTTTTGCATATTTTTTCAAGATTAAATTTTAAAATATCCTGATTAAAAATTGTTAGGTTTTTTTTTTTGAAATATTTTTTTTCTAAATTTTCATAAAGATTGATATCTTTTTCAATAATTTGTAAAGATTTTGGTTTATGTAATAATATCTCATCTGTTAATGCTCCTTTACCAGGACCAATTTCGATTATATTTTTGTTGTAAACCTCTACTTGAGAAATAATTTTTTTAATTATATTTTTATCTATTAGATAATTTTGACCTAATGATTTTTTTGGTAGTCTCATTTATCCATATTTATTAATAAACTTGATACATTCAAATAAACTATCAGCACTAGCTTTATTTTTTTTTACGAGATTTAAAGCTACACCATGATCTGGTGAAACTCGCAAATAAGGTAACCCAATAGTTAAATTTATAGCGTTAAATTTAAATAGTGCTTTAAAAGGACCTAAGACTTGATCGTGGTACATACCTACTATTACATCAAATTTTTTATATTCATTTATAAAAATAGTATCAGAAACTAATGGGCCAAAAACCTTAATATTTTTATTTTTTAAATTTTTTATGGCAGGAATTATTATTCTTTTTTCTTCTGAATTATTTGTTAATTCAGCGTTGTGAGGATTCAAGCCAAGAACAGCTATTTTAGGTTTTTTTGAAAAAATTTTTTTAAAATGCAAATTAATAGATTCAATTTTACTTTTTATGAGTTTTTGATTAATTTTTTTAGGTACATCTTTTAAATTATTATGTGTTGTAATTAAAGCAACAGATAATTTATTGTTTCTTATTACCATTACCTCCGAATTATCTTTGATTAAACATTTAGCCGCTAATAATTCAGTCACACCTGTATTTTTATTCTTCAAAAGATCCTTCTTTATTGGACAATTAATTATTCCCTTAAAACTTTGATTTTTTGTTGTGATGGTATGAGCTAAATCAAATGATTTTTTTATATAATTCTTAAGAGCTTTTCTATTAATTTTAAATGGATTTTTATAACTAAGTTTAACATCAATTACTTTTAATTTATTACTTTTAATATTGGCACCAACATTTTGAACTTTTTCTAGACTTATTTTATACCTAAGCGTTTTGAATTGATCTTGAAGTAGTTTTTGGTTTCCGATTATGTAAATATTTTTTTTAATTTGTTTAGATAGCTTTTTCCAGGATTTAAAAATTATTTCTGAGTTAATACTCTCTGGATCTCCACTTATAATTAAAATTTTATTTTTCATTTATATTCTATTTTTGATTGATTTTTTAATTTAGAGAGATGACTATTAGAATATAAGTTGAACATTTGATTTTTCTTCGTATCTAATATCTTTTTTTTTAAATTTTCAAAGTTTTCAACTTTTACATTTATTTGTCTTTTATCGTTTATTTTTATAAAGAGAAGAGAGTTACCCATCTCTATTGGCTTTGAAATTTTATTAATACTTAAATTTTTAACAATATCCAAAATTTTTTTTGACAAACTCTTTGAACTTACCCATCCTAAATTTCCCTCCTCATTCTTACTTAAGGACTCACTATATTTTATCACTGTATTTGCAAATCCAATTTCCGTAATTTGTTGATTTATTTCATTAATTTTTTTTTCTTTGTCATCTTGATCTTTAAAGCTTATAAGAATTTCTGATAAATTATATTCATAATTTTTTTTTTCGTTGTCATTTAAAATTTTTTTTAATTCCAAATCAATTTCTGACTCATCTATATCTATCTTTTTATTATAAAGAAAAAAAATTAATTTTCTCCACGATAACTCAGTTTTCAAGTCATCTTTAAATATTTCGTAATTTATTTTATTATTATCGAAACTTTTTATAAAATTTTCTAGATTATCTTTTGCGTATGTATTTAAACTATATCCTAGTTCTGTGTCTGAAATTTTAATTTTATATTTTTCAATTTCATTCTCTTTTAATTTTAAATCAATTAAAGAGTTTAAAACTAACGGTTTTGTTCTATTAATATTTTCTTGGTTTACATTCTCATTAGATAAAAATAACGTAGTTAAAATTTTATTTTTCATTTCATAAGAAGTGATTATTTTATTATTAACTTTTACGATAATCTTATTTTCTAAACAAAATAAATTTACAAAATAAAAATTTATACTTAAAAAAAATAAAATTTTAATACTTTTTAAAATCATTGAGAAAAAGATGGGCTATCGATATTCCCAAAAGGAATTAAAGTAATTTTAAACATCAAAGAATTTTCCGGCTCTAATTCTGAGTCATTATAAAACTCTCTTCTAAATACTAATGCAGCTCTCAAACAATCATTATGATACTCATAACTTAAATCATAATATTCAGATGAGTTTGTTATTAAATTTCTTTTATTTTTAAATGAAAGTTTTTGATTTGTGCTTGTAGCATAATTAATATCTGTTTTAATATACTCATTATCTCCGATGTGATTTTTTTCTTGCAAATAATTAAAATTTAAGCCGACATTTTTATAATTTAGAGTAGAAATAATTTCATTATAATTTAAATCGCTAAAATTTTGATCCAATAAAAAGTTATACTTCAAATTAAAATTTTCATTTAATTTTAAATTTGAACTTCCTACTAAATCTGAAAGTTTTTCATCTAGACTAGTTACTGACGCCATTTTCTTATTTTCTTTTTGACTTATTATTTGACCTAAAGAGAGTTGAAATTCCCTATCTTTTTTAGTCAATTCATAATCAAAACCAACAGTTGCGCTTAAACCTTTTTCTAAATTATCAGCGTCATCGACTCTATTTAAAGAAAAAACATTGTTTGATGTTAATCTAGAGCCATCACTTTCTTTCCTCATACTTCCAGGAGCGTATCTAACTAATAATTTTGGTGTAAGTAAGCTTTTAGATTTATTACTACTATTAGTTTTAATCAAGGCAAGTTCTGATAAGTATCCAATCGCTCCATGAATTTCATTATTAGCATCCTCCTTGAAACCCTCTATATTTTTAGTTTCATAATTTACATTCTTAATTTTTCCAATTAATTTACTACTAAGTCCAGACTTATGATTAAAATCTTTAGAGGTCCAATCAAAGTCGTTAATCAAGGCTTTGGATGTTTTATTAGTTTCATAATTATTAATTTTTAAATTACTTTGTAAATCTACTATCCCAAATTTTTCATCCTGTAATAAATTTTTATCAAATACAACTTCAGGTAAAATATATTCATATTTATCATTATAACTTTCTTTTAAGTTTTCATAAATTAAAGCATCTAAGCTCAAGAAAAAATCATCACTCGAATGAGACAAATTTAGAGAGTTTTCCAAATAGTTTTGATTATAATCTATTAAATCAGTTTTAACTTTGTAAAGTTTTAAGTATTTATCATTTGAAACATCCTGAGTTTGAAATGTAAAATTTGTTTCTGAATTATTATTGTGAATATAATTTTTACTAAACTTAGTAAATAAATGAGATTTTTCTCCAGCTATTTTTTTACTACTTGTGTTTTTGTAGCCTTCTGTAAATCCCATATCAATAATTAAGTTAGAATTATTGAAAGCTTGGCGATATTCACCCATAAATAAAGGATTCTCATCAACATATAATTTGTTTATAAATGTAAAATCTTTATCTTTATTCAAAGCTAAAAAGAAAGGAACTTTTAAGCCAGCACCTAAATTTTTTGTATCAGTTAAAGTAGGAGGTAAAAAACCTGATCTACGATCAACCGAAGGATCAGGATGAGCTAATTTTGGTAAATAGAAAATTGGAATATTATAAACTTTAATTAATGCATTATCATAATAAATAGTTTTCTTTTTATTATCATGAAGCATATTAGTAGCTTGAATTGTCCATGGCGGACATTTCTCTTTATTTCCACTATTTCTATAAGCACATAAAGTGAAGATACTTTTATTGAAACTACTTCGATTTTTATTAGAGCTAAAAGTATTAGCCATTATTCTTGGATTATTTTCTTTATTAACTTTAAATTGATTACTATTCATCAAAGCACTTACATCAGATCCAAGAATTTCTTTTTTTTTTGTATCAATATAAATTTGAGAAAATTTATAAGAATTATTAAATTTATCTTTTACCATTATCAAACCTATTGATTTAAATATTTGATTTTCTTTTTGATAATCAAAATTATTTAATTCGATAGTATTTCCATCAATATCGTTAATTATTGTTTTTTCATCAGATGTTACTGAACTTATCTTTTTATTTAATAAAATATTTTTACTCTTTATTGTATATTCTTCTGAAGTAACAATTTTTGTTTCTCCTTTAGTTTTAAATATCTTACTTTTTTCGTCATATTCTGCTTCGCCAGTTGTAATAATATTATTCTTATTATCTATTAATTTTACATTATCTCTAAAAATAACAGTTTTATTTTTTTTATCATATTCAGCATAGTTACTTTCTATTGTATGATTCTTATCTGTTCGAACAAATACCTCATCTTGGAAGATCGAGATTTCTTTATCTTTATCTAGAGATATTTTTTTTGATTGAATTAAAAGCGTGTCAGCCAAAAGAGGGTTAAAAAAGAATAAAAATATAAAAAAAACAAAATTATTTTTCATTTATCTGCAATACCCCGATGAATGTAAAAAGACTTAATGCGATTATTGGAGACCAAATTGATAAAATTAAAGGGACCTTACCAATCTGCCCTAAGGCAAGTGAAAAATCTTTAAGGTAATATACGATAACTACTATGACTAAACCAATAATTGTAATTTTAAGATTATTATTTTTACTTAAATTGTTCATAGCTAAAATTGAGGCTATACCAGTCATTAATAATAAAAAAAAAGGTAGAATTAGTAAAGAATGCAAGCTTTGACTGAGGAAATTTTTATTATATCCGGTTTCCAATAATTCATTAAAATTAAAGATTAAATCTACAAAAGACATTGTGTCGAAATTTTTAAATAAACTATTAATCTTATTTAAATTATATATTGAAGTAATCTTATATTGATCAAAGTAAGTTTTATTAATAATACCTTGGTTTGATTTAAAAATATTCACATTATATAGAGTCCATTCATTTTCAACGATATTAGCTTTTTCTGCAGTTATTTTTTCAATTAAAAGAGAGTTATTATCTAAGTGAAATATTTTTAGATTCTTTAAAGTTTCTCCATCAAGGTTTGTGGATGAAATAAACCTTTGCTTTGCATTTAATTTTTCTTTTATCCAAAGACCATCTCTATTAAAATTAATCAAATGATCAACATCTCTAGTGTAGTTTGATTTAATTTTCTCGTAATATATCGACATAGTCGAAGTAATTGGATTTATTATAAACAATACTAACCATCCAATAATAAACGCACAAAAGGCTAAAATTAAAAATAATTTTATATTTGAATAACCAAATACTTTGAAGGTGAGCAAATCTTTGTTGCTTTTAATGCTTATCATGTACCACAAACTAGAAATGAATATAATGAAAGGTAATATCTTTATTATAAGACTCGGAATAAAAATACTCGTTAAAATTAGCGGAGTAAATATACTTACGTTTAAATTTTTAAAAAACTCTACTTCTTCAAAAAGATTTAATATTAATCCAAAACAGTAAAATATACCGACTACTATAAGAAAATTTTTTAGATAATTTTTAAGTATATAATTTAATATTACTTTATTCATTGAAATTTATTTTCTTTAGAAAAAATATAGATAATAAAACTATATAAGATTATTAGTAAAGATATCGGTGTGAGTATAAAAGTATAAAGTAAGAAATTATTTATTCCTGTGTACCTCACTACTAATTCTACAAAAATTAACAATAAGAAACTGTATATAAATATTAAGTTTTTATTAAAAAATTTTTTTTTAGAGATAAATAATAACAACGAACAAATTAAAGCAATAACAGGAATATATAATGATAAAATTATCCTTCTATTTAGTGAGGAAATTATTTCATTTCTTGCATCACAATTGGGGTTAGAAATATTTTTTTTAATTATGCAGCTAATTAATTGAAGAGTAGAAGTTTCCTGAAGTTTTGGACTTTTAATTGTATTTGTATTTATATTGCTTAAGTCAATACTAAGTTGTTCAAATTTTATAATTTCATTTTCTAGGTCTTCTTTTGTTGATGAAATTATTTGACCATTAAGTAGTATTATATTTCTATTCTGAACAATACCTTTCTGCGCTATAATATTAGTAGAAGAATTTTTTGTAAAATTAGAACTTAAGTTTTTAAAATTGCCTCCTTTATCCTGTAAAAAAACATTTAATAATTCATTATCAATTTTTTTTTCAACAAAAAAAATTAAACCTTTAAAAGTATCATTAAACTGCTGTGTTTTTAATGTCGGTAAGATAGAGTTATACTCTTCTTGGTTTAATAAATACCTAGATTTGTTAAGTGACAATGGAGTAAGGAAAGTTGAGAAAAATAAATATAAAATTAAAGCTAAAACAGAAGTGAAAAAAAATATATTTACTAAATAAATTTTTTTAACACCTGTAGTCCATAAAATTAAAAATTCTCTATTTTGTAAATGTTTCAAAATAAATATTGTTAAAGCGATTAAAAAAGAAAAAGGTATGAATTTTGGTGCTATTCCGATTAGATTAAGAATTGAATATTTAAAATAAGTGCTAATGGGATAACCGTTTTCAACTATTAAATCTAAGAAATTTACAGCTCTTACCGTTAAAGCAATAATTGATAATCCAAAAAGAATAACAAAGAACGTTTTAAGGATCTCAATTATAAAATTTTGATAAATTTTGTTTTGAAGCATGATTGTAATTTGTATATAGATAATGCATTCAAGATATAAATTCAATCAATGGTTTAATTTTTATAAATTTTACGTTGAAATATTGTATTTTTGATCATATATACCTACAACTCGCTTGGGAAAATATAAAAAATTATGACTTTAAAAATAAGCTATTCAAAAAATAAATTTAATAAATCGTCGTCTAATCTCGTTTTATTCTCCGACGAGAAATTTA
>MDTG01122974.1_pt1 | contig 11490 bp, 13 predicted proteins | sample 811421 | NCBI WGS metagenome assembly MDTG01 (sample SAMN05326645, study PRJNA326480) | marine metagenome | isolation source: seawater | place: Pacific Ocean: South East | collected 2011
ATACTTTTTTTTTGAAATTTTTTTTTTTAGTAAAGTCATTTTTAAATTATCTTACGTAAATGTATTTATTCTATAAGTAATATGGAATGAGTTATTCTTGTTAGGAAATAGATAACGTTTAGCGAAATTATAAACATCATAAATGATCTCAAAGTTTTGTCTAATCCATCGCCTAACCAACCAATAAATCGGTTTGAGTTTCCAATTTTTATAAATAACTCAAAAATCATAATAAAAAAAAAAAATTAAATTTAATAATTCTAAACCTAGGACACCTTTTATTGAAAAAAAAACTAAAGATGCAGTTAAGTATGAAATTATGAAAATTAAATAAGAAAATATTCTATTGAAATAAGATGTTTTATAAAAATTTATAATTCTGTATTCCATAATTTTAATATTGAATAATTTTGAAATTTCTATAGATAAGACTAAAGTTATCAACTGAATAATAAGACAATAAAAAGTGTTAATAATAAAACTATATTTTATTATCATTTTTTTTCTTTGATTTAATTTTCTTTTTCATATCTCTTACTGTTAACTGAAAAAAAAAAGCAATAATCAAAATTGAAAATAAATAAAAAACAATAAAAGCAAGTGGATTTTCTATTACAGATTTATGCATTCTATCTTGATTGCACAAAAATTCTTGTTTATTTGTAAGTTTTTCATCATTACAAAAATCAAAATTAAGATCATTGTCTTTGGCCTGAAGACAATTAAAGAAAAAAATAAAAATTAGGACTAAAAACGGTTTTTTTAAAGACATAGGTTTATGATTTGTCATGACATTATTTACTCAATAAATACATTAACTTAATTAATAACTGTTAAATAGTAAATTTAAGGTTTTCAGAGTTAAATTTTTGTAAATATTTTAAATAATAAAATAATAAATATATTAATCTTTCTTTTCTTATATTAGAAGTACTTAATATATCAAAACTATTTTTTAAATTTTTTTTGAGAAATCATTAGGTAAGAGATTATTCCTAGGGAGGAAAATATATCTCTTACCCATTTCTTATATAATTGAATTAGAAAAAAATATTCATTTATTTATATTATATGAACTATTAATATAAATAATATTTAAAAAGCTGGAGCGGGAAACGAGATTCGAACTCGCGACCCTCACGTTGGCAACGTGATGCTCTACCACTGAGCTATTCCCGCACATTGTTGAATATACCTTATAATTTATTATTTTCAACGCTTTGAGGTAAGAAAATTAATTAGAACTTAAACATTTAAAAAATCTAATTAATCAACATATATATGATTAAAGTATTATTTGGAGAAGTTTTTGATAACATACAGCTTTGATAAGTCAGCTAGAGAATTACCTCAGCAAATACCGATTTTCCCATTAAGTTCTGCACTTTTACTCCCAAAGTGTAAACTTCCTCTTAATTTGTTTGAAAATCGATATCTGCATATGTTCGATTATGCACTTAAAACAGATAGATTTATAGGAATGATTCAACCTTCAGAAATTACTAAGAAAAACTCATCATTAGATAACCCAAACTTATTTCCAGTAGGTTGTGCTGGAAAAATAGTTGCATTTAATCAAACAAACGACAATAGGTACGAAATAGTATTACATGGTATCTGTAGATTCAAAATAGTTGAAGATAAAGAAACTCAAAATGGATTTAGGAAGGCGAAAGTTGATTGGCAAGATTACTTGTCCGATGTGAAAACAAGTAATCATACAATGTTAAAAGAAAGAGCGGTATTAGAAACGAAACTTAAGTCATATTTTAATAAAATAAAAGTTAAAGCTGATTGGCAAGCGATTCAAGCTTCGACCGATGAAGATCTTATTAACTCAATATCAATGGGGTGTTCTTTTTCAATAGCCGAAAAACAAGCATTGTTAGAAGCCAAAACTTTAGAACAGAGACTTCATATTTTGTGTTCACTATTAGATATGATTATAAGTGATAACGAATCATTTAACACACAGTCATTATCATAGTTAATGAAATATAGCTGAACTAACTGAAAATGAAACCAGAAAATATAATTCCTAATGCAGTAAAATTGGTTAATTCCGGTAGTGAAATACTTTTTGAGTACAAAAATACAAATTTATTGCTCGATTCGTCACTACTAAGAGCCGCAAGTCCGTCTGCTGAGAACAAAAGACACGCAAAAAACCCAAACAACGATAGATTTAAGAATATAAAAATTATAAACATTAAAAAAGTTGGTAAGTATGCCCTGAGATTTTTCTTCGACGACGGTCATGATACTGGTATTTATAGCTGGGAGTATATTATAAAAGTTGCTGGATTCTCGAAAATCCTATAAACCCATAGCTCTAGACATAAAAAAATTTTTAAGAAATCTTGATTTTTGAACAATCCCTAATCCTATGTTTCTGACTTTATTAATAGATCTCAAGTTATTTGAGAAAATTAAGTTTAAAAAATGAGTAGCTCCCATAAATGCATATTTATCAATTAGTCTGTCCCTTAGATAAAATTCTAATCTATTAATTGTACCAGGATCTAAACCTAGTTTATAAGATCTAGACATATTTCTGAATAAAACATCACAATCTCTTACGCCTAGGTTGAATCCTTGACCAGCTATTGGATGAATCGCTTGTGCTGCATCTCCAATAAAAACAATCCTGTTCTTGGTGGCTAAATTAGCGTTAATAATATTTAATTCATATTTTTTTGGGTTAGATATTTTAATAACGTCGCCTAATAGATTTTTATATTTTACTGAAAACTTTTTTTTAAATTCATTCTTTTTTAATTTTGTAAAATCACCAAATTTTTTGTCAACGGTCCAAACCACAGAAGATCTATTTTGATTTTTTTCTTTTAGCATAGGTAAAATAGCAAGTGGACCTTCGGGGAAAAAAATTTCGTAAGCTTTGGACTGATGATTTTTTTTATGCGTTATAAAAAATACATAGGCATTTTGATCGTAATCAAATTTATAATTAGGCATATTAATAAGTTTTCTTGAACTAGAATATCTTCCATCAGCTCCTATCAAAATTTGGCTTGTTATAATACTGTCACGAGTGTAAATTTCTGGAAAATTATCATGAGATTGATCTGAAATTTTTAATTTACTTATTTCGGTGTTATCCATTATTTGAATGTTAGGACTATTGTTTATTTTAGATAACAACTCTTTTTTTAGAACACTGTTAGAAACAATATAACCAAGATTACCTTCGCCTAGATCCTTTGAATCAAAAATTATCCTTTTACTAGAACTATATTCAAGGACGTCAATTTTTTTTATTGGTTGGGCATATTCTCTGATTTTAGACCATATTCTCAAATTTTCTAAAATTCTTTTCGTTCCCTGTGATATAGCCGTTGTTCTAATATCATTGAGTAAAAACCTTTTTGAATTTATTGAATTCTTGTCAATGATTAAAACTTTTTTTTTTAAACTTATCAGCATTGTACTCATACATAAACCTATAAGTCCAGCCCCAATTATTGTAATATCATAATGATGTTTTTTCATGAATGTGTTAATTTATATTAATGGTGTATAAATGACTACTAAAAATTACAACAAAGCTTTTTACTACTTAGCCTTTATCGCAACTTTCTCTGTAGGTGTTCTAATTTTTTTAAGTCTTATTACGTATAATACTAATGATAATTCATTATTTCAATATGATTCAGCCATTGAAGAAAATAATAATATTTTAGGTATTTCTGGAGCTGTTGTATCTGATTTATTGATTAAGTCTTTTGGAATCTCTGCGTTTATTATTCCAGTAGTGTTAAGTTTTTGGGCATTTTCTTTAATTTCAAAAAAGAACTCAATAAATTTTTTGTCAATTTCAGCTTCTCCATTTCTACTTATGAATCTTTCTCTCCTTTGTTCATTGATTTTTCCTAAAGACTCAATGTTTTTTGACAACCAAATATCTGGTTTCGTTGGCGCAGGCATGGTTGAACTTATAAGTCATCTAGTTAACGAGAACATCTCAGAAAACTTGAAGATTATTTCAATTATAACCCTCATTATACTGTTTTTTGTAACATTCAATATAACTTCAAAAAACGTAAAAATTGTTTTTTCCTCTATATTTTTAACTATTAGATTAATTTTTGATTTGTTACTTTTTATTACAAGGATTAAAAAAAATTTAAATTTGTCTATCTTTGGCAACGAAAAAAAAGTGGTTCATTCTCAAAAAAACAGGAAACTACAAACACCCAAGCAACCCAACTTAGAAGATTATAATTTTCCATCTTTTGATCTTCTTGAAAAACCTCTAAATCAAGAAATCAGTAACATTTCAAACTCTAGAGAAATTCAAAGAGATACAATAATGCTGACTAATATACTAAACGACTTTAATATTAACGGTGAAATCACTAAAGTTAAAAAAGGCCCTATTGTAACTTTGTATGAGTTAACTCCAGCACCAGGAACAAAAAATTCCTCTGTTATAGGTTTATCATCAGACATAGCGCGGTCTATGAGTGCCATGTCAACTAGAATTTCAGCGATTCCGGGAAGAGATGCTATAGGAATTGAAATACCAAATAAAGAAACACAAACGGTTTTTTTAAGGGAGTTGATCGACAATTCTGAATTTACTAATACAAGATTTTCACTTCCACTTGTTCTAGGCAAGGATATTCTTGGTACCCCGGTTATTGTTGATCTTGCAAAAATGCCTCATTTACTTGTCGCTGGTACTACTGGATCTGGAAAATCTGTAGGGATAAATGCAATGATATTATCGCTTCTATATCATCTTACGCCCGAAGAATGTCGTTTAATTTTAATTGATCCAAAAATGCTTGAACTTTCTGTGTACAAAGATATACCTCACCTTCTCACGGAAGTAGTGACTGACCCAAGAAAAGCTGTTAGTGCACTTAAATGGACAGTTAAAGAAATGGAATCTCGGTATGAATTAATGACCCAAATTGGCGTTAGAGAAATTGAGTCATACAATCAAAAAGTAAAAAAGTTACTGGAAAAAGGTGAAGTGATACATAAAGAAGTTCAAGTGGGCTTTGATTCTGAAACTGGTAAACCTTTAATTGAAAAAAAATCGATCGACTTGAGAATATTTCCAAAAATAGTAGTAGTTGTTGATGAATTGGCCGATCTGATGATTACTTCAGGGAAAGAAATTGAGGCAGCAATACAAAGACTTTCTCAAATGGCTAGAGCTGCAGGCATACATTTAATAGTTGCAACACAACGTCCATCTGTAGACGTTATTACTGGTACTATAAAGTCAAACTTCCCAAGCAGAATAAGTTATCAAGTCCAATCAAAAATTGATAGTAGAACTATCCTTGGAGAGCAAGGTGGCGAGCAATTGCTTGGTCGTGGGGATTTACTAATAACCATGATAGGAAAGAGACTATTGAGAGTTCATGGACCATTTGTAAAAACATACGAAGTTGAATCGGTCGTATCACATTTACGTCTTCAAGGTGAGCCAGAATATATTGATTCAGTTACTAAGGAAGAAACTAACGAGAATATGTTTGACTTAAATCTAGATAGAAATGACGAATTATATAATCAAGCAGTAGCTATTGTATGTAGAGAAAAAAAAGCCTCAACTAGTTTTATACAAAGACAGCTTCAAATAGGTTATAACAGAGCAGCTAGAATTGTTGAAAAAATGGAATCAGAGGGGATTGTAAGTACAGCTAACCATGTTGGCAGAAGAGAGGTTTTAGTTGGCAAAGATATATAGAATTTTAATGATATTAATTTTTTTTTCCTTCTTAAGTAGTTTCAATTATCAAGATGATGATATGATAAATATTACAAACTATTTAAATAAAATTAAATCGTTTAATTCAAACTTTATTCAAATTAATTCAAACGGTGATACTTTGTATGGCAACATAAAATTGTCAAAGCCAAATCTTCTGAGAATTGAGTATAGCCCGCCAATAAATCGCTTAATAGTTAGTGATGGAAAAAGACTGGCAATTATTAACAAAAGAAATAAAACAATTAATTTTTATAATATTAATCAGTTACCAATCAAAATTCTCTTGAAAGACGAGTTTAAAATAAATAATTACGATATAAAAAAATTTGAAAAGATAGAAGGCATAACGTCACTAGAATTGATGATTATGGATAAGTCAAATATTGCTAGTATTGAATTAATTTTTGAAAGTTCACCTTTAAATTTGAAAAAGTGGGTTATTAAAGATTTTCATGGATATCAAACTGAAATGTTTCTAACTGACACTAAGATTAATGATGAAATTGATCAAGAAAATTATATTATTGAAGATCCTAGACTAATACCGTTTGGTAATTGACAATAATGATTATTAAGATTTTATCATGGAACGTTAATTCAGTTAGATCTAGACTCAAACAAATCTTAGATATAAGTCAGAAATTTGAACCAAATATTATCTGCCTACAAGAAACGAAGGTAATTAATAATTCTTTCCCAATAAATGAGTTTAAAAAGTTAGGTTATTCTCATTTTTATTTAAATGGAATACCTTCCTACAACGGTGTAGCTATAATTACAAAAAAAGAAGCAAAGTCCGTTGATATTTTGAATTTATCTAACCTGAATAATGGGAGGCAAATTAGCGTAAAGATATTTGGTATTCAAATTCATAATTTTTACATTCCATCGGGAGGAGATATTCCTGATGAGAAAATTAATACAAAATTTAAAAATAAATTAGATTTTTTAAAAGTTCTTATAAATTGGTCTAAAAAAATTGACCAGCAAAATTGCATAATTTGCGGAGATTTTAATATCGCGCCCTATGAAGATGATGTTTGGTCGCACAATCAACTCAAAAATGTTGTAAGTCATACAGATATCGAAAGGAGATATTTGCTTGAATTCCTTGAAGCTGGAAATTGGAATGATGCGATTAGACAATCCATTAACCCCCCGAAAAATGTTTTTACATGGTGGAGTTACAGGTCAAAAGATTTTAGGGTAAACAATCGAGGCAGAAGATTGGATCATATTTGGATATCAAATGATTTGCAGGAAAAAAAATTCTCGACCAAAATACTTGATCATACTCGAGCATTTGATAAACCCTCAGATCACGTACCATTAGAAATTAAAATCGAATTATAGTTTCATATAGTATTTATTGTCTTTATAAATTAAAATTTTAGGGTCCTGATAATCTAATTCAATTTTCTTTCTTAATCTATATATTAAAGACTCTAGTGTATGAGTTTCTAATTCTTTGGTATGTCCCCATACTGTAGATAAAATTTCTTTTTTACCAACAGCTTTTTTAGATTTTAATAAAAAATTAACTAATTTATTTTCCATTTCTGTTAAACGAATTTGTTTTTTAAGAAATTTTAACTTAAACAATGACTCGCTAGAGGAATATTCATAGCTAGAACTTTTAAACTCAGAAAATTTTTTCATTTTTATATTAGATATTCTTTGTAATTCATTAACTAAAACGTGAATCTTGAAAGGTGTATGTAGAGTAGTTACAAATGGAATATCAATTTTTTTTTCTGAAAATAAAAAAAAATAATTGTTTCTTTTTATTGTTTGAGGCAGGTTGTAAAAATTTTTCCTTAAATTTTTATTTTCATCAGAAATAAAAATTATAGGTTGGAATCTGGTGCCAAAAATACTCAAATCCAAATCTTTAAAATCCGTGATTTGTTTACATGTAATTCCATATGAGGTATTTAATATTAATTTTAAATCATTAAAAATTATATTGTTTTTTGTTACAAATATAATATTTATCAATTTTTTTAAATTTATCATGTCGTTCAATATTGTAATTAAATATAAAGAAAATTATAAGGCAGATTTTATATTTAACAAAAGGATTTTCGATTGTTATGTTGGCTATAATGGAATTGGAAAAAAAACAAGAGAAGGTGATAAAAAAACGCCTAAGGGAATATTTCGTATAAATTATATTTTGTACCGTCAAGACAAAATAAACTTTTTAAAATGTAACTTTAAAAAAATTCCAATATCTCAATCCACGATATGGTCAGTAGATTCCAAAGATATTAAGTATAATCAAATAAGAAAAAAACCTTGTAGTTTTAAACATGAGACAATGTTTAGAGATGATTCTTGTTATGATTTAGTTGTAGTTTTAGACTATAATATAAAGACAGCAAAAAAATTTAAAGGGAGTGCGATATTTTTGCATTGCAAAGAAAAGAATAAAAATTTTACAGATGGATGTATAGCTATAAATAAAAACGAATTAATAGAAACTTTGAAGTTGCTTCCTAAATCATGTAAAATTATTATTAAGTAAACTTATCTCGTTTGCCTAAAATTGCAGAACCAAGTCTTAGAAATGTCGAACCGCATTCAATTGCCGTTTCATAATCATTGCTCATACCCATACTCAATTGTTGTAGGCCGTACTTATTTACCAATTCTTTTATAATTATAAAATGCTTTTTTGGAGATTCGTTAATAGGGGGTATACACATTAAGCCAACTATTTTCAATTTTGTTTCATTTGTGCACCATTTAAGAAAATCATCAACTTCTGATAGTTTCACTCCTGATTTTTGTGGTTCTGATCCAGTATTAACTTGAATGAAAAACCTAAATTTTTCAAAATTGCCAAAAAAATTATTTTCTATAGAGTCATTAATTTTACGAGCAATTTTTTTCCTATCAATTGTATGAATACAGTCAAAAATTTTCAGTGCCTGGTTAACTTTGTTAGATTGAAGAGACCCAATCAAATGAACTCTAATATCGGGGTATACTTTTTTAATTTCCATCCATTTTTCAAAGCCTTCTTGGACCTTATTTTCACCAAAGTCTTTTTGACCCTCTAGAATTATAGGAGTAATTCGCTCCTCGGCAAAAGTCTTTGAGACAACCATTAAATTTACACTATTCTGTTCTCTATTATAAAATTTTTCAAAGTATCTTATTTCTTTCAGAACTTTGTTATAATTGGAAATAATCTTTTTTGTATAAGAGTTCATAATGCATAACTTACCAGAAAAATGGTTTTTTCTAAAAGACCTTGAAAATAAAAATTTGGAAACCTTAAAAAAAATAAATTCAAATATAGGAGTAATATTTATTAATAAAGATTATTCATCTTCAGTTGTATCTTCGAGAGAAAAGAGTTTATTCAATTTTTGTAGATCAAATAGTATAACTTATTTAATTAATGGCTCATTAGAAACAGCAATAAGATTAAGAGCAAAAGGTATTTTTATTCCCATTAACAATTTAATTAAAAAAAAAAGCAATAAAAATCTTATATGTGCCACCACTGTTCACAATAAACAAGAAATCATAATATCTAATTCTAAAAAGTTTGATTTAGTCTTTTTGTCATCCGTATTTTTTACAAATACTCATAGAAAAGCACTACCTTTAAATCCGTTAAGATTTTTAAATTTATCCAAATTTATTAAATCCAATATTTATGCTTTAGGGGGTGTTAATGAAAAAAACATTAAAAGACTAAAATGTAACAAATTACATGGATTCGGTGGTATAAGTTTCTTTAAAGAAAATATTTTTTAATTATGAACGCTTATAATCATAAACAAATTGAACAAAAGTGGCAGGATTTATGGACCAAAAATGATGTATATAACATATCTGAACCGAAACCATCAAAAAAGAAGTATTATATTTTAGAAATGTTTCCATATCCCTCAGGAAAAATACATATGGGTCACGTAAGAAATTATACACTTGGTGATGTATTATCACGTTATTTTAAATCGAATGACTACAACGTTCTCCATCCAATGGGTTGGGATAGTTTTGGAATGCCAGCAGAAAATGCTGCATTCGAAAACAAAACTAATCCACAAGAATGGACTAAAAAAAATATAAAGACAATGAAAGATCAATTAAAAAAAATCGGACTAGCTATTGATTGGAAAAATGAAATATCAACCTGCTCGCCTGAATATTACAAACATCAGCAGAAATTTTTTATTGAATTTTTCAAAAAAGGGATTGCTTACAAAAAAGAAAGTTTTGTCAACTGGGATCCTGTTGATAAGACTGTTTTAGCTAACGAGCAAGTAGTCGAAGGAAAAGGATGGCGATCCGGAGCAAAAATTAAAAAAAAAAAGCTTTCACAATGGTTCCTCAGAATTTCTGACTTTTCAGATGATTTACTTTCAAGTCTATCAAATTTAGATAATTGGCCAGAAAAAGTTAAATTTATGCAAAAAAATTGGATTGGAAAATCGATTGGAGCCGAGATTTTTTTTAATGTTGAGAATAGAGACAACTTAAATATAAAAGTTTTTACAACAAGACCTGAGACAATATTTGGAGCTTCATTTATTGCTTTATCATTCGATCATCCCTTTTGTAAAAAATTTTTAGATAGCGCGGAATTAAAACAATTTAAGGAAAAGAATAAAGAAAAAATTTCTAATATAGATAAAAAGGATACTGAAAAAATTGGTTTTAAAACTGATTTTATTGCCATTAATCCATTTAATGGAGAAAAACTCCCAGTTTTTCTTGCAAATTTTGTATTAATGGAATACGGCACGGGTTCAATATTTGGTTGTCCTGCGCATGACGAAAGGGACTATGATTTTGCAAAAAAATATAATCTTAAAATAAAGGCAATATTTTTAAATCCAAAAGAAAAAGAGTTTTATGAGGTTGCTGAAAATGATGATCCATTGCTGGTTAATTCGGAATTTCTAAATAATAAAAAAATGACAGTTGCCAGACAAGAAATAATTTCAATTTTAGAGGAAAAGAAAATAGGTATTAAAAAAAAGGTCTATAGATTAAGAGACTGGGGGGTATCAAGACAAAGATATTGGGGTTGCCCAATTCCAATTATATATAGAGAGGATGGAGAAATTTTGCCAGTAAGTGAAAAAGAATTACCAGTAATGCTTCCAAATGATGTAAATTTTGAGGAAACAGGCAATCCTCTCGATCGCCATCCTTCTTGGAAATATACTACATGTAGTGAGACAGGAATGAATGCTATCAGAGAAACGGATACACTTGATACTTTTTTTGATTCTTCTTGGTATTTTTTAAGATTTTGTGATCCTTTAAATCTAAAAAGTGGTTTCTCTAGTAAATCAATTAAAGACTGGATGCCAGTTGATCAGTACATTGGAGGAATAGAACACGCTATTTTACATTTGCTATATTCAAGATTTTTCATGAGAGCGTTAAACAAATCAAATTACAACGTGCCAAATGAACCGTTCAAAAGCTTACTTACACAAGGAATGGTTTGTCATGAGACATATAAAGATAAGAATAATAATTGGATTGAACCATCAGAAGTAATTAAAAAAAAAAATAAGTTTTTCATGCTTAATGGTGAAGAAGTGACAAAAGGTAGATCGGAAAAAATGAGTAAATCAAAAAAAAATATTATTGATCCTGACAGTATTATCAGTGCGTATGGCGCTGATACCGCAAGACTTTTTATGATGTCAGATTCTCCTCCAGAAAGAGACCTTGAATGGTCAGATGAAGGCATAAGATCTGTATGG
>MDTG01171071.1_pt1 | contig 11490 bp, 5 predicted proteins | sample 811421 | NCBI WGS metagenome assembly MDTG01 (sample SAMN05326645, study PRJNA326480) | marine metagenome | isolation source: seawater | place: Pacific Ocean: South East | collected 2011
CAAAAAAAACTTAAAGAATTAATAACCTATATTGAACATGAGCTTGATTTTACAGAAGAAGAAATAGATCATGTTTCTGTTGAAAATTATTTGCTTCAAACTACAAAAATAATTAAAGAGGCTAAAAAAATAGGATCCTCTTCTTTTGTGGGAAACGAACAAAATACCGACTTAGAGGTTTGTATTGCTGGCAAGCCTAATGCTGGAAAATCTTCTCTTTTTAATAGACTTGTTGGCAAAAACAGGTCTATTGTAACTTCCGCCTCAGGAACAACGCGCGATTTTATTAGCGCTTCTTTTGTTGTTGACGGGTTTCTTGTAGACCTTGTTGATACGGCAGGCTTAAGGGCTTCTTCAGACAAAATTGAAGAACAGGGCATAAGCAGAGCCCTGTCTAAAATAAAACAATCTGATATTGTTCTTTTTGTCAGCGAAGGAAACCCTTTAAAAGATTTTAAATCTTTTAATTTTTCTTTAAACCCCAATCAAAAAACTGTTTTTATACAAAACAAAGCGGATATAAATAAAAAAAACAAAAACTCCTTCGTTTTTAATGTTTCATGCAAAACTAAAAAGGGTTTAAGAGAGTTGCAAACAGAGTTATCAACATTAATTAAAGAGCAGAAAGACTCTTTTTACATTAAAAACAAATATTTAATTAGCTCAAGGGCTCAAAAAGGTCTTTCTTCTTTTATAAAAAAACTAAAAACAGCACACAAAAACCTAGAGATCAACGGAGATCTTGCTGTTTTTGTTTCTTCTCTTTATGTAGCTCTAGAATCTATTCAGGGGACTATAAATCCTGTAAACAAAAGCGAAATAATTAATAATATTTTTAAGGGGTTTTGCGTTGGAAAGTAGCTGTGTTATTGTTGGTGGGGGTCACGCGGGGATAGAGGCCGCAAGAGCTCTTTCTCAGCTAGGCAAAAAAACAACGATTATAACCATGGATGTTTTGGCGCTTGGTCGGCTATCTTGTAACCCCGCTGTTGGAGGAGTAGCAAAAAGCCATCTAGTTAAAGAAATTGATGCCCTTGGCGGCGTAATGGGGTGGGCCTCGGATTTTTCAGGTCTCCAATATAAAACCCTAAACAAAACTAAAGGTAGGGCGGTTTGGTCTCTCAGGGCCCAGTTAGATAAAAAAGAATACCCCAAGGTTATTAAAGACGTTTTTTTAAAAAAATATCCCCTTGTCAACATTGTTGAGGGAGAGGTTATTGATATGTGTTTTGAAAAAAACTCTGTTTGCGGCGTACTTTTAGGCTCCGGAAAAAAGATTGCTTGTAAATCGGCCATTATAACCTCTGGTACGTTTTTGGACGGGTTAATTCATATTGGAGACAAAAGCTTTAAGGCTGGAAGAATGGGAGAAAGAGCTGCAACTCTTTTAAGCAAAACCTTTAAAGACAAAGGCTTTGAGGTTGGAAGGCTTAAAACAGGGACTCCTCCAAGAATAAGCCTACACTCAATCAAATTAAGCAAGTCTGTTTTGGCTCCCGGAGACAAAAAACCTGAATCTTTTTCTCTTTATTCAAAAAAAACCACGAAAAACCTTTCTGATTGCTACATATTTAACACAAACAAAGACTGCCACGAGGTTATTAAAAAAAACATAAATAAGTCTGCTATGTTTTCTGGCAAAATTAAAGGCGTTGGCCCCAGGTATTGTCCAAGCATAGAAGATAAAGTTTTTAGATTTTCTGAGAGATCTTCTCATCAGCTGTTCTTTGAGCCTGAGTGGAAAAACTCAGACCAGATATATGTAAACGGGTTTTCAACCTCCTTGCCTGAAAGCGTACAAAAAGCTGCTCTTAAAAAAATTCCAGGACTTGAAAAAATAAAGTTTATTCGCCCTGGCTATGCAATAGAATATGATTATTTTCCCCCAAGACAGCTTAAAGCTTCGCTAGAAAGCAAACTAATAAAGGGTCTTTTTTTTGCAGGGCAAATAAACGGCACCTCTGGATACGAGGAGGCTGCGGCCCAAGGCCTAATGGCGGGAACAAACGCATCAAAATTTTTAGACAAAAAGAAGCCTTTGGTTTTAAGTCGCTCAAACTCATATATAGGCGTTTTAATTGACGACCTTATAACCTCCTCTTTAGACGAGCCGTATAGAATGTTCACTTCTCGCGCCGAACATCGCCTTTTTTTAAGACAAGATAACGCATACACAAGGCTTTCCCTTATTGCAGGCAAACACGGCCTTTTGTCTCAAGAACAAAGCTCTTGCATCGAGGATTATCTAAACACAAAAAAAGAATTAAGTCTAATTTGTTCTAAAACAACAATAGGGTCCGGGAGCAAGAAAAAACCTCTTAAAGATTGGATTAAAATGCCAGATTCTTTTTTAAAGGTTGCTTTTTTCCCAAAAAAAGCAACGCTTTTAAAACACTTTAAAAAAGCTTGTTTTGAAATAGAAACGACAATTAAATATGATGGCTATATAAAAAACGAAAAAGAAAGAATTGAAAAAAACAAAAAGTTGGACTCTGTTGTTTTACCTAAGAACCTAAACTACAAAGAAATACAAGGGCTTTCAAATGAATCAAAAGAAAGGCTATCTCTTGTGCGCCCCGAAACGCTTGGTCAGGCTTCAAGGATTTTTGGGATTCGCCCCACAGACATAACCATTATAGGGGTTATTGTAAATAAAAAAGTTTCACGTGAAACAAAAAAACAATAGCCTTCCCTCAAAAATAGCAAGCCTTTCTCTTGTCTATAGAGAGGTTAAGGTTTCGTTTGACAAAATTTCTTTAGTTCCTTTTGTTTTATCAAAAATAAAAAAAAGGGTTGTTTTAGAGGTTTCTCCAGCCCTTTTTGATGATCTTTTTTCTTCCTTTCCTAATAAAATTTCAGGGGTTGTAGGGGTTCCTCTTTTAGATAAAAAAACAACCTCTCTTTTTATATCATACCATCTTCAAACCCTAAAAAGGACAAAGCATTTTGTTTCTTCTAGGTGGAAGGATGTTTCTTTTTGTGTTGCAAGCAGAGGGGTTTTAGACGCCCCTCTTTTTGATGCGGAGCCTCTAAAAAAACTAACGCTTCTTCACACAGAAGACGGCTTTGATAGGTTGTTGTTTTTTTTAAAAGAGCATAATTTTGTTCGGTCTGAAACCGTAGAAGAAGAGGGTTTTTTTGCTGTTCGCGGCTTTATTGTAGATGTTTGGGGCTTTGGACAAAAAAATATTTTTAGATATAATTTTTATCCTGATGATTTGTTTTATGAGGTAGACCCTTTAACACAAAACATAGTTTCTTCTAAAAAATCTATTACGCTGTACTCTGATTGTAAAAAAGCAGAGGTTTCTCTTTCTTCAAAAATTTCTAATGAAGATGTTTTTGTTGAGGTTTTTAATCAACATATGCTAATAAAATCTCCTCTTTCTTCTAAAGATTTTTTTGAGGCTAAAGAGGTTTTTAAAGCTTTTAATTATTTTGATTTTAAAAACTCTTCCTCTAGTGTTTATAAAAAACCCTCTTCTTTTTTATTGTCTTCTGCGTGCTTATGTGAAGGTTGTTTGTTTTACCCTAGCTGGTTTTCTGAAGAAAGAGCACCTTCCTCTTCCTTGTTTAAAAACCGAGATGTTTTTAAAATAGAAGTTGGAAACTTTTATGTTCATGAGGTTTTTGGAATTTGTGTTTTTGTTGGTTTTGAGGAGTCTTTTAAAAAGGAAGAAGAGAGGCTTTGTTTAAGGTTTGCAGATGGGGTTTTAAAACTTAGCCCTAAAAAACTAAACATGCTCTCTTTTTATGCTTCAAGAGAAGCAGGCGGCATAATCTTAAACTCTCTTAATAAAAAAGGTGTTTGGTTTAGAAAAAAACAATCTGCCTTTCTTTCCGCTGAAAATTATATTCTTTCTACTTATAAATCTTTGTCTAAAAGAGTTGAGGGTGTTAGGCCTCCCTACATCTTTGATGAATCTTTGTTTTCGCTTTTTATGTCTTTGTTTAAATACAAAGACACCGACGACCAGGCTCTAGCTTGGAAAAATATTTTAAAAGATCTCGTTTCCAGCAAACCAATGGACCGGCTTTTGTGTGGAGATGTTGGTTTTGGTAAAACAGAGGTTGCTTTAAGGGCTGCTTTTTTAGCTTTTTGCTCAAGCCGAACTGTTGTTGTTCTTGCTCCAACAACTCTTTTGTCTCAACAGCTTTTTTCCTGCTTTAACGAAAGGCTGTCTCCTTTTGGCTGCACAATCAAAGAGGTTTCTAGGCTTTCTAAAAACAACGCCAACTCCATCTCCGCTTTCAACAACAAAAAGGTTGATGTTTTGGTTGGTACGCATGCCCTTATAAAAGGGAAAACTTCTGTTTGTGGTGTTGGTTTATATATTGTAGACGAGGAACATCGTTTTGGGGTAAAAGACAAAGAGTCTCTTTTAATCGCAAATCCTTTGGTAGATTTTTTATATATGTCTGCAACCCCTATTCCAAGGTCTTTGCAAATTTCTCTTTCCGGCATCAGAAAAATATCAACCATGCTCTCCCCCCCTTCTTTACGGAAAAGTATCATAACCAACGTTTGCGAGTTTAATAAAAGCCTTTTTTTAAAAGTTGTTTTAGAAGAAGTTTCTAGGGGTGGCCAGGTTTATGTTGTTGATAACTCCGTTAAAAACGTCAAGACTCTGTTTTCTTTTATCTCTTCGTCCTTGCCTGCTTTGTCTGTTTTTTTGATTCATGGGGGGCTGGGGAAAAAAGAGATAAAAACAACAATGTCTTTATTTCGGTCTAAAAAAATTGATGTTTTAGTTTCAACCTCTATTATTGAAAGCGGCATAGACGTCTCTTCTGCAAACACAATTATAATTAACAACTCCCACTTGTTTGGCCTTGCTCAGCTATACCAAATGAGAGGCCGCGTTGGGCGCTCTGAAAAACAAGCCTTTGCATACTTGTTTGTTCCTTTTAAAAAACAGCTCTCTAAAGAAGCCTCTTTAAGGCTAAGCTCTTTAGTTAAACACTCTTCTCTTGGCTCTGGGTATCAAGTCTCTATTAGCGACCTTGAAATTAGAGGCAGCGGGGATCTGTTTGGAATAAAACAAACGGGTCTCTCTTCTGTTGGCTTTCATTTTTACTCAAAGCTTATTGCCTTGGCTGTGGAAAAAAACAAATTTAGACCCAAGCAAAAAAAGCTGCCTTCTTTTTCTCTTGGGCGCGATTTTTTAAACAGTTCTTATGTACCCAGTGACAGCGAAAGGCTTGATATTTATTCTAAGCTTAACCTTTGTTTCTCTAGCGAAGATTTAGATTCTTTAACAAAAGATGTTGAAAACAAATTTGGCCCTATGCCGCAAGAAGCTTTAAATTTATTTCAAGCGCGCAGCTTTGCTCTTTCTTTTAAAAACAAAGGTCTTCTTTCTGCTTTTATAAAAGACAGCTTTTTAATTTTAGAGTTTTCAGAAGATGTTGAAGGCTCTTTATCTAAAATACTAAATGATTTTGGTGGTTTTTTAACCAATCAAGGTTTTAACTTTACATATATAAAAAGAGAAGGTGTTTTTGGTATTTCTATAAAAACAAGTTCTTCTAATCCATATTTTTTAATTAAAAAACTTTTAGGATTTTTGTATGATTAAGTGTTTTTGGTTTATTTTTCTTTTTTCTTTTGTTTTTTCCAACAAAACTTTACTTTCTGTTGGAGATTCTCTTTTTTATGTGCACGACTTTTATCAACAGGTTCCTATGTCTGAGTGGGCCTCTTTTGATTCTACAAAAAAAGAAAGGGCTTTGAATTCTTTTGTTGAAAAAAATCTTGTTTTCTATGAGTCTGTCAAAACGGGGTTTGATAAACACCCAAAAACAAATATTCAGCTTGCCGAAAGATATAATCAGCTTCTTGTTAATGAGTATTATGAAAAGTCTGTTGCCGCTCCATTAATCAACAAAAAAGCGCTTTCAAAAATCAACAATTTTATATTAGACAAGGTTTATGTTTATCATCTTTTAGTGGGCTTTAAAGGAGTTTCTCTTAAGGGAGATTTTAAAAAAAACAAAAGCGAGGCTTTAGTTTTTGTTTCTAATTTAAAAAATGACTTTGAAAAAAAGGCCTCGAGCCTTTCTGCTGATGAAAAAATTGATTTATTTATTGATTTAGCCTCTTCTTTTTCTGATGATCCTTCCGTTGAAAACAACAAAGGGGAGCTTGGCTGGGTAAGTTGGGGAAAAACGATGTCTTCTTTTCAAAACGCTGTTTTTAGCTCTAGCGTTTTATCTATAACAGAGCCTATCTTAACAGACTATGGATACCATTTAGCCTTTGTTTCCAAAAAAGGTTTTTCTGATTTTTATTATTATAACAAAAAACACCTTGATGACATCGCTATTAAGCTTGGGCTTCAAACTGTTTCTTTAGACTCTTTAAGATTTGCCGCAACAAACCATGATTCTTTAGTTTTTCTTCAAAACAACTTTGTTATCAACAGCTCTTTTGTTTCTCTGTTGGTAGAAAGTTTAAATAAAAAAACAAAAAAAGAAGGTTTAAGAGGGGGGAAAAACCTTTACGTTGAATGGCTTCAAGAATACAAAAACAAAGATGTTTTGTTTGTTTTTAAAGATGAGGGTTTTGGCCTTTCTTGGTTTGTTGACAAACTAAAAAAAACCCCGGGAACCAGGGTTCCTCTTTTAAAAAAACCTAAAGACTTTGAAAATCTTTTAAAATCTTTCGTTTTACAAGACTATGTGGTTTTGTTGGCTAAACAAAAAAACCTTAATAAGGATTCTTTTTTCATTGATCAGTTTTTAAACCATAAAAAAAACATTTTATATAAAAAATATGAAGATTTTGTTTTCAAAGAAGGTGGAGAGATAGATTCTTTATCAATAAAAAATCATTACAACAAGGGTGTTTTTAATGGCGATTATATAAAACCTAAACAAGCTGTTTTTTCTGAAATAAGGGTTAGCGAAAAGTCTTTAATAGATTCTGTTTATTCTCTCTTTTTGTCTGGCCGTTCTTTTGATGGTCTAATTGAAGATTTTAAAGGTTCTTTACAGAAGCCTATCAGTTTTGGAGGAAAGGGTCTTTTTGGTGAGGTTGTTTTTTCTTTAAATCCGGGCGAGGTTTCTAAGCCTTTTGAAAACTTAAACAAAACATTTTCTATTGTAAGGTTAGAAAGGTTTTTAGAAGAAGAGCCTTTTTCTTTAGATAGGGTTTATTCTCAAATAAAACAAAAACTTACCAAAGAGGCTAAAGATTCTATTCGTTTAAATTTAAGTAAAAATTTGTTCAATAAAAATAAAGCTCAATTGAACAGGGAGGTTTTATCTTTTTAATTTTTTTATTTCTATTGTCTTTTATTTTTACTCAAGAACAGCTTGCTGACGGGGTTTTAGCTCAAGTTGACAACAAAATCATTTTATACTCTTCTGTGTTAGAGGAGTGTTTTTTTGAAGCTCAAAAAAGGGAAATAAATCCGCAAGAAAGTCCTGTTTTGTTTAAAAACTTGTTTAATTCTGTTTTAAAGAAAAAAATTCAAAGAGCTGTTGTTTTGTCTGTTGCTGAAAAAGACTCTTTGTCTGCGGTGTCTTACGAAGATGTGGACAAAAACCTAACAGAAAGAATTGATTTTTTTGTCTCTCAACTAGGGTCTGTTGAAGCCTTAGAGAAAGAGATGGGCCTTTCTTTGGGTGAAATAAAAGCTCAACATTTTGAAGAAGTAAGGGAGGAGTTGTTGATAAACAACTTTAAGTTTTCCTTGTTTTCTGATATTTACATAACCAGGCAAGAGGTTGTTAGTTTTTACAACAACAACCCGGACTCTATTCCTCTATCTCCAAGCACAGCTTCTTTTTCTTTAATAGAAAAAGAGATTGTTTTAAATAAAAAAACTTTGGATTCTTTTTTGGATTCTTTTTCTGCATTAAAAGACAGCTTGTCTAGAGGCTTGAAAGACTTCACAGACGTTGCCATTGTTGTTTCTGAAGACCCCTCTGTTTCTCAGAATAAAGGAATAATGATTACGCAGCGGGGAGATTTGGTTGCGGAATATGAAAAAGTTGCATACGGTTTATCTGTTGGGGAAATTGGAGGTCCTGTTCAAACTCCATATGGGTACCATTTAATTAAACTTATTGATAGGGTTGGAGAAAAAATCACCTCTCAGCATATATTAAAAACAAAAAAACCTTCTGATTTAGATTTCAAGGCTGCGTCTAGTTATTTAGACTCTGTTCTTGCTGTGTGTAAAAACGATCCTGGTTTATTTGATTCTTTAGCTTTTAAAAACAAAATAAACCAAAAAAATATTTCTGGAATTTATGAAAAAGCTAATACTGTTAATTTTCCTGGTTTTTTAGTTGAAAAAATTCAAAACACTTCTGATTATTCTTTCTCAGATGTTTTTAAAAAAGACAGCAAAATGTATCTTCTTTATAAATACAACTACAAACCTAAGAAAAAAAGCACTTTAGAAGAAAATTGGCAAGAAATTGAAGCTTTTGCTTTAAATAACAAAATTGAAAGTCTTTTTGAGTCTTGGGTTGAAAAAAAATATGATGACATATATGTAAAAATAAATCCTATTTATTAGTTTTCAACTTTTTTAACCCTTTATCAACAATAAAGCTTTACTTAAGGTCTTTCTATTAAACTCTAATAAATTTTTGCTTGTAGTAGTTTTTTAAAAAAGACTTTCAACATATCAACAATTATAATAAAAAAAACATATTAATAATAATATATATTATTAATTAAATGACTTGTTAATTACTAAAAATCAATCTAAAATAATTATAAGAATTTTAATAAAAAAAACACCATAAGTTTTGAATTTTTCTATACAAAAAAACAAATTACAAAAAGCTTTAAATGAACACTCTAAGGTTGTGCCTATTAGAACAACTTTACCTATCTTGTCTTGTGCAGAATTTTTGGTTACAAAAAACATTCTAACGATAACAACAACAGATCTTGATCAAACAATAATTTCATCAATTCAAATAGAAGATGAGCAAGAAGGAAAAGTTGCTATACCTATGATTAAGCTTGTAGATATAATAACAGCCTTGCAGGATGAAAAAATTAAAATAACATCAACGGAAGACGGTGTAGTTGAAATAAATAGCCAGCAAGGGGTTTATAGAATAACAGGAAAAAGTAGCGAGGACTTTCCAGAGACAGTAAAGCCAAATAAAAATGAAACTATTGTTTTAAGCGGAAAAGAATATTTAGATATCGTGGAAAAAACCTCCTTTGCGGCAAGCAAAGATGATTTAAAGCCGGCTTTAACAGGGGTTTACATTGACGTTAACCTTAGCGAACTGACAGCAGTTTCTACGGATGGCCACAAACTTGTAAAATATCAAAAAACAATAACCTCTTTAAATAAATCTAAACAATCTATAATTATTCCAACAAAATTTTTAAACATAACAAAACATATATTTGAACCCAAAGATGACGTTGTTATTAACATAGACTCTAATCAGATATTAATAGAGCAAGGAGAAATGAGCATTATATCAAGAATAATTAAAGAAAAGTTTCCTGATTTTAACAGCGTTATACCAAGCGACAACAAAACAAAAGCAACAATTAATGCAAAAGATTTTATAAGCTGCGTCAAAAGAGTTTCTATTTTTTCAAACAGAACAACAAAGCAAATAGTCTTAAGCTTTAGTGAGGGGGGAGTGGTTGTTTCCGCCGAAGATTTAGAAACGTCAACTTCAGGAAAAGAACATCTTCAGTGCGAGTTTGAAGGTGGCGACATATCGATAAGCTATAATGCAAAATATCTACAAGAGACAATTCAACACATAGAGGGAAAAAAAGTGGAGGTTTATCTCAACACGCCTCTTTCGGCTGCAGTTTTAGTGCCAACGAAACAAAAAGAAAAAGAACAGCATACAACGCTGTTAATGCCCTTGAGGCTTAATTCTTAAAATGTCAAGTAATTATAGTTCAGAAAAAATAACAGTTTTAAAAGGCTTGGAGGCTGTAAGAAAGCGGCCTGCTATGTATATAGGAGATGTTGGTAAAAAAGGCTTGCATCATCTTATTTGGGAGGTGGTGGACAACTCAATTGATGAGTCTATGGCAGGCTATTGTAAGAAAATAAAAGTTACAATAAAGAAAGACGAAAGCATTCTTGTGGAAGATGATGGAAGGGGGATCCCTGTAGACTTAAACGAGAAAGAAGGAAAAACAGGATTAGAGTTGGTGATGACAGTTTTGCATGCGGGAGGAAAATTTGACAAAGACACCTATAAGGTTTCGGGAGGCTTGCATGGAGTAGGGGTGTCAGTGGTTAACGCTCTGTCTTTAAAATGTACAGCAGAAATACATAGAGACGGAGAGGTTTATCAACAAACTTATCAACATGGAAAAGCTGTAACAGGGGTAGATAAAACAGGAAAATCGGACAAAACAGGAACAAAGATTAACTTCTTGCCTGATTATGAAATTTTTAAAGACCAGGAATATGACTTTGATATAGTGGATCAAAGGCTGAGGGAGCTTGCTTATTTAAATAGCGGAATATCTATTTCTTTGTTGTGCGAAAAAACAGAACAAAAGTCAACGCATTATTACGAAGGAGGTTTAGCGGAGTTTGTTAAATATTTAAACAAAGATAATACCCCTTTGTTTGAAAGCCCCGTTCACATAAAAGGAGAAAAAGACAACGTCCCTGTTGACCTTTCTTTGTCTTATAATGAAACATATTCCTCTAATGTCTTAACATTTGTTAATAATATAAACACTATTGAAGGCGGAACTCATTTAGCTGGATTTAGAACGGCTTTAACGAGGTCTTTAAACCAGTATGCCAACAAAAACAGCTTAATAAAAACGAAAAAAAATGAAAACATTTCTTTAAGTGGTGACGATGTTAGAGAGGGAATAACAGCAGTTTTATCAATAAAAGTGCAAGAACCGCAGTTTGAGGGGCAAACCAAAACGAAATTGGGTAACGGAGAAATTAAAGGAATTTGTGATTCAATAATAATGGAAGGTTTGTTAGATTTTTTAGAAAGAAACCCAGAGACAGCAAAAACAATAATTTTAAAGGCAGAAAACGCAGCAAAAGCAAGGGAGGCGGCAAAAAGAGCGAGAGAGCTTGTTAGGAGAAAAAACGTGCTAGATATTTCTGCTCTCCCTGGAAAATTAGCAGACTGCTCAGAAAAAGACCCTTCTTTAAGTGAGCTTTATATTGTTGAGGGTGATTCAGCGGGGGGTTCTGCGAAACAAGGGAGAAACAGAAGGTATCAAGCAATTTTACCTCTAAGAGGAAAGGTTATTAATTCAGAAAAAGCAAGAATAGACAAGCTTTTAAATAATAACGAAATTCAAACACTTATAACCGCTTTTGGGGCGGGTTTTGGCGGAGATCAAGAAACAGAAGAAACTTCTGCTGGAGATTTTGATTTAGAAAAATTAAGATATCATAAAATTATAATAATGACAGATGCAGATGTTGATGGTTCACACATAAGAACTCTTTTGTTAACATTTTTATATAGAAAAATGCCAGAATTAATAACAGGCGGCTA
>MDTG01360073.1_pt1 | contig 11490 bp, 7 predicted proteins | sample 811421 | NCBI WGS metagenome assembly MDTG01 (sample SAMN05326645, study PRJNA326480) | marine metagenome | isolation source: seawater | place: Pacific Ocean: South East | collected 2011
CCGAAACGGATTCGGTTGTTCGGCGAGTAGACCATGCAACGGGTGCGACAAGCGCGAACGCAGTCAGAATTAGCAACAGACGACTTGCAAACGGGTCAATACGTGGCAGCGACCAACGGGTACGAACACCTTCGACTGTTTCGCTGTGAAGGACACGAGCAATTCCACTTGGTCGAGTGGGAGCATCAGGGTCTATCTCGTGTGATTTGGGCTCCCAAGGGACAGACTCGCTCCAAAAATCAGCAGACTCATCTGCACGCGATTTCTGTCTCCTACGATGTTCGCCCGAACTTTCGTCTGGCCGACGAGGAGAGGAATTCCAACCCCACATGACGAAAGTCTGACTGGTTTGTCATCGTTTCGCAACATTTTGGATCTGCCGCATGGCCAAATTCTCATCTTGATTGGAGAAGCGATAGCTCACCCACTTACAACCCGGTTCATACCGTCATCGTCGAATCCGAAACGAGTCTCTTGTTCACCGCCTACAACGACCGCTATCGGAGCGCATTTTCCGGCCAAAAGATGCCGACGGAAAGAATACGTGCCGAGCCCGAAGGCCCGGCACGTCCCTTGCGGAGAGGGTGGGATTTGAACCCACGGACCACTCGCGTGGTCAACGCCTTAGCAGGGCGCCCCATTCGGCCGCTCTGGCACCTCTCCGAATAGCACAAAGTCTACAGAGCGACGGTCGTAGGGCTACCGCCTACACGGTAGATTGGGGTACGGAACGGTGGCAGAGCGGCCTAATGCACTTGTCTTGAAAACAAGAGACCTTACGGGGTCCGGGGGTTCAAATCCCTCCCGTTCCGCTCTTTTACTTAGCGAGAGATACACCGAGTGAGTGCACGATCAGCGGCGTTTGCTCCGCACATGCCGTGCGCGCCCGCTCCAGGCGGCGTCGACGACGAGCACAAGTACACACCCGAGATTCCTGTTGCGTATGGGTTCGAACTCACACGTGGTCGAAACACGGTTTGTAACGGCGAACCAGCCCCTCCGATGATGTCGCCGCCGACGTAGTTCTCGTTGTACTTCGACATCTCTGTCGTCGAGCGAACCGCCATGCCAACAACGCGCTCTCGAAACCCGGGGGCGAAGCGTTCGATCTGCTCGACAATTGCCTCGGTCGCATCGCCGGTATAGCCGTGAGGTACATGTGCGTACGCCCATATCGGGTGAACATTTCCAGCGGATCGACTCGGATCAGCCAAATACTGCTGGCCAACTAGTACGAACGGTGCGGTCGGCATCTTGCCATCAACGACCGCTCGTTCATTTGCAGCGATCTCGTCAAATGACCCACCAACATGAACCGTGCCCGCTCGCCGTGCTTCTTGAGCCGTCCAGGGAATACCACCCTCAACTGCAAAGTCAACTTTGAATGCCCCTGGCCCATGAGAGAACGATCGGTACGCACGCGCAATACGCGATGGCAGACGATCACCGAGGATCTCAAGGGCGATCGACGGCACCACGTCGAGCATCAACACATCGTGAGGTGGGAGATCGTCCACGGATGACACCCGCGAAGACGTTTCAATTTTCCCTTGGTGGGCAACGATGTCAGCAACAAGAGCATCAACAATCCGTTGCGTGCCGCCTTTTGCGACCACCCAGCCATGTGCGTGAGCGGCTGCTGCAAGTGTCACGCCCACTGCGCTCGTCAACGGTCGATCGAGGCGCCAAAAAGCATGTGCTGCCACCCCGCCCCACAATGCTCGGGCCTGTTCAGTTTTCCAAGTGCGAGCAAACAGAGTTGCCGACGGCACTACCCGAATACCAAAATTCGTCAGCGTTAAAGGGTGCCTCGGCACGCGAAGTACCGGCTGAGAGATATCTGCAAAAAGAGTGTCGAACTTCCTCGCAACCGGGGCGAACATCTGCCGCCAACGTCGCGCATCTGCCCCCAACAGTTCATCGGTAACATCGAACGATTTCGCAAATGCACCCGCTGACCCATCGTCGAGAGGATGCGCGCAATCAATTTCGGGGGCACACCACTCAAGCCCCGGAAGATTCACTTCCTGAAAAAAGGGCGATGCAAGAGCCATCGGATGCACCGCCGAACAATGGTCATGCAAAAGCCCCGGCGCAAGATACTCCGAACTTCTGGCCCCGCCACCAATCGTGTCCGAAGCTTCGAGCACGGTGACGTTACACCCCGCGCGAGCAAGGCGCGCCGCCGCAGCAAGACCATTCGGGCCGCCGCCCACGACAATAGCTGTGCTCATTACGTCAGGTATGGGTGAGCGAGATTCCCTCACCCTTGGTATCTCTTCCACCATCGCCAGGGTAGGGGTCACCTACGGGGGTGTACCCCTCGCGCTGCCAGGTCACGACGTGAGGAACTAAGCCATCAGGAAGGAACGGCTGCGTGAAATAGGCGTCGTCGTTGTGATACCAACCCTTTTCAACGACACCGAGCGCAGCATCAATCACTCTGTACTGAACCTTCTTTGAAAACATTGGCTGCGACTCTGTGAACACGACCCGCAGGTCACCAGGCTCATAATTACACCGCTCCTGCACGGCCTCAATGAGTCGCTCATCGTTGCAGTGCGCATCGCCAAAGTTCCAACCGAGCAGCACGTTGCCGAGGAACTCCCCTTCGCGAAGAACCCTCGTATCCATATCGTCGTTGTGCCGCATATGCAGGGTGATGTGCATTCGGCCCATCGGGTGCATCATTCTGAACGCAATCGCCTTCTGAATAAAGACCTCAGAGATTTCCTTACCGAAGATCGGAATGATCTGATCAATCTGGTTGTCTGCCGCCTTCACGATTCGTTCGTTAATCCGATCCTCTTTCTCTTTGTCGACAAACGCCCATGTCGTCGAGGCCCAGTTGCCGGCGTACTGCTTCATCCCAATTAAAAATGACACATGCTGCGGCCAAATCGCTCCCAGCACAATGCCGAATAGGCCAACTACCAGGACCGGAATGATCAGGAGCGGCTCAATATCTCCAACCCCCCAGCCGTCGCCGGCAGGAAAATTCGCAAACAGGAATCCAGTGCAGAAGATAAAGAACACGTTCCATTCGAGCGGGACCGCAAGAGGGATCGTCGAAATGATGAAAGTGTGAAGCGCCCAGATCGAAAGAATCCCGATCCATGTCATCCATGGCCACGGCGAGAACAGCAGCACCAACGGCATGACAAGCTCGCACGTGGTACCACCGATGTGCCCGATGAGGTGAGTCGCTTTCGACGGCCGCAAATCATTCGGGTAGTCCTTCACTGTCCCCATTCGAAGCCGACGAGAGCCATTCCACGGGGTGTTATTGATCATCACCGAAACCGTTGAGGAAAAGCCGTGGTTGAACTTCGAAACTCCGGCACCCATCCAAACGATAACGATGAAAATTTTTGCGGCAACGACCATGTCAACCCACGAGGGGAAGAAAGCGAACGCCAGCATGGTTGGCACGTACTGCTCGGCGCGCGACGCCAAAAACACGCACTTATCGCGCAACCCCATCACACAAATGAGTACCGCGTACACCACGAACGGCCAACGGGGCATGACCCCTGCAGTGCCCTCGGGCAACCCTGGGATTTGCTCGCCAGAGAGGAACAACATCATCACTAACCAGAACACGATGAGTTTGTAAAGCCCGGTATCCCACGGAGTGCGGCGGTTACCTTTTGTCAGCGGCACATGATTTGGGTACGGAGGGATTCTCAACGTGTCGTTCTGCCACCAATAAAGGCTTTGGCCGATCGGCGGGTCGAAGTGGAATGCCATCGGGCCGCATGTTGCAGCAAGCCCTAGAACCTCCATCAAGATGGTCCAAATCATCAACTTCTGGTAAAGGATGGGCTCATCCCACCAGCCCCCAATATCGTTAAATTCAAGGCCGGCTGTGAATGAAGCGGCAACGATCAAGCCGAACAGCGCAAAGAAGAAAATCTTCCACACGTAAAACATTGCCGTTTGTTTCGGCGTGCCGAAGCCCGCTTCCACCCAGTGCAACTGGAGGAGCTTCATCCTTGGCAAAAACGGGATCTTCGGGAATTCGTCGAGATCGACTGGTGGTAAATCAGCAGTGCGGTAACCCATGTCGTTTCTTTCTGTGTCCTGTTATCTGGTCAATTAGTACTTGCGTCCTCGGCGGATGCGCATCTGCGAATCGCGCCGATGTTGTTCATCATCAAGAATCTGATCGTCTTCTCCTGTGCGTCTGCGTGAAACCTGAGTTCCACTCAGTCGGCGCAACTCACGCTCTTTTACCCTCAGACGCCCCCATGCCTGTCGCACGTCCTTTCGGCGACGTCGCTCAATATGGTCTTCTTCTGACTCAGATGTTCCCGCAAGGTACGCCTCCTCGATCTCGTCGAGGCGTGAGCGTGCTTCGTCAGATGTCATCTCCATCTGGATTCGTCCTCGAGACATCAAATAGATGCGGTCGCTGTACTTCAATGCCTTTCGGGCATGCTGTTCAACGATGAGCGCGCCGATGCCTTGCTCATCTGCTGCCGTGCGTACTGCGCTGAGCAAACGGTCAACGATCATTGGTGCAAGCCCAAGTGACAATTCGTCAGCGAGCAGCAATTCTGGGTTGCGACTTAGCGCTCGCCCTAGTGCGATCATCTGCTGTTCGCCGCCTGAGAGCATGCCGCCTCGAATATCGAGCCGTGGCTCAAGCGCTGGAAATAACTCGAGCACCCGCTCAACACTGCCGCCACCAATCTTGATGTTGTCACGGGCCGACATCTTGGTGAAGATGAGGCGATCTTCGGTAACTAAGCCAATCCCATTTCGAACGCGCTGGTACATCGGCGTGAACGTCGGAACATTCGACAGCATGACAATGCCATCGACCGGGGGTAACTGCCCTGCGATCGTCAGCAGGGTGGTTGACTTACCGGCACCATTGGGCCCCAACAGTGCAACAACTTCTCCGCGTTTCACTGTGATGTTTGCGCCAGTGACCACTTCTCGTCCGAGGTAGCCGGCTTTGAGGTTGCGGGTCTCTAACAGGAGAGGCGTTTGCGCCTGCACGTACTGGCCAATACCCGGCACCTCAGCGATCATTTCTGAGAAGTTCATGGTTTCACTCATGCTTGATTCCCGCTCTCCACTGGTTGGCTGCTCTCGATCCCGAGATCGTCGTCAGACTGCTGACCAAGATAGGCCTCAATGACGGCTGGATTGTTTCGTATTTCCTCCGGTGTACCTTCAGCGATCTTGTTGCCAAAATCGATCACCACCACACTGTCACACACTCCCATGACGAAGTTCATGTCATGTTCGACGAGCAAGATTGCCATTCCCCATTCATCAGCGAGTCGTCGCACCACGCGGGCAAGTTCGGCACTTTCAACCGAACTCAAACCAGCTGCTGGTTCGTCGAGAAGAAGCACGCTCGGATGCATCGCCACCGATCGGGCGATCGCCAAGAGCCGCCGCTTACCATACGACAAGTCGCTTACCTCGCGGTGGAGATCTTCATCAAGATTGAATTCTTGTACGGCGCGGACAACCTCTGGACCAAATTTCGGGATCACCGGCCACACCAGATCGCGAACATACGAAGAAAGGTTTTGAGGGTCTGCAGCAACACTGAGGTTTTCAAATACCGTTGTGTCTTCGAAGAGTTCGAGAGACTGGAACGACCTCGCCATTCCTGAATGCACCCGAGCGTTCGCATTTCCCTTCGATATGTCGTTGCCGCCGACGGTGACCCGGCCCGAGGCCGCATCGGTAAACCCAGTGAGCGCATCGATAAGCGAAGTCTTTCCTGCGCCGTTTGGCCCGATGAGGCCGACCACTCGGCCGGGCTCAATTGCAAAGCCCACGTTATTGACCGCAGTCACGGTTCCGTACTTCACCGTAAGACCTTCAACCTCCAAACGCTTCGCCGGTACTTTCTCGCTCACATGCTCATCGACGCGTTCAGACACCTCTTCCAACTTGATGAAATACGACTCGCCGAACTTCTTTGTTCGCTTAAAGATCCGAAAGCTCCGCGCCCACTCCGCCGCTACTCCATCTGGGTGGTACAGCACCACCAGCAAAATGGAGATGCCGCTAATCAACTGAACAAACTCACCAACACCATTCCATGTTGACTCCATCACTTCTTGGTTGAATCCAGCCGTCGCCATCATCGCTCCAACAAAGGCGCCCAAAATATGGCCGACTCCACCCACAAGTGAAAGCCCTGCATAAGTGATTGAAGTGAAGTTGGTGAATGACTGATAGCTGACGGAAGTCAGCCGGAAGGCAAGGAGAATTCCGCCTAATGCAGCGAGTGCTGAGGCAAATGCAAACGCAAACAACTTGGCGGCGGCAATGTTAATACCAAGCGATGCAGCGGCGCGTTCGTTCGTTCTTACCGCGATCAGACGTCGACCGCTGCGGCCACGTCTCACATTTGCGACCAGAACAACTGCAAGAAGGGCCATTCCCAAGACGAAGATTCCGTACCGCTCGGGATACCTAATCGAACTGATCTCGAATCCAAACAAGCTCGGATCACCGACGGGCGTGCCATAAATTCCACCCGTGTAGTTGCGGTTGTTGAACAACATCAACTCAAGCGTCGTTCCAAGACCCAATGTCACGATCGCAAGGTTGATGCCACGGGTACGGACCGCCGGCAGAGCAAAAATCATTCCAAGCGGCACCGCCGCAACCACACCAGCGAGCAAACCCAGCAGGAACGGCAGTTGATAAACCGCTACAAGTCGTCCTGCCACCCACGCACCGAAACCTGCCATTGCGTACTGAGCAAGCGACAGCTGCCCTGCGTAGCCAGTGACAACGACAATCGACAGCAACACGATGGCAGCACACAGCGACACGGTGAGGGCATCAACCCATTTCGTATCTTTGGTCAACATAAGGAAAACGATGGTTCCAACAAGAAAGATGGTCCAATCCCACGACATCCGACCATTGCCAATCGCGGGCAACCTCCTGAGGTAGTGGTCTCGAGTCGGGATTGTTCGCCCTCTGAAAACGAGCATGATGATGATGATCACGAATGGCAACGACTGGCCGGCGCCTTGTTGATCCCAAAATCGATTAATCAACGTCTGGCCCATTCCCAGGAGGTAGCCGGCCGCTGTCGCCAACGGGAACGATTTGAAGTCAGCGATGAGCGCGGCCGCAAGGGCGGCGAGCACAAGTGACGTCATCGACGTCACTTGCAGCGTCATCACCGGGACAACGAGAATCCCGCCGATACAAGCGGCCGCAGAACCAAGACCCCAGTTAAAGACAGCAATTTTGTTTGGCGAGACTCCCACAGCCGCTGCAGAACGCTCGTTCTCGGAAACCGCTTCGGTTTCAATACCAAAATTTGATGATCGGTACAGCAACCAGAGTAAGAACGCAGAGAAACTCCCGATCGCAAGCAAGATAAGGCGGTCGACGGTGATGCTGACGTCTCCATACAAGGTGACACGATCGACCGGAAGCTGACTTGGGACCTGCCGCGGCTTTGACCCGTACCGGATTACCACTCCCGCTTGCACGGTGACAAGTACGCCCAGAGTTGCAAGAAGCTGAATCAGGTTGCTCGCTCGTTTACGTTGCAGCGGACGCAAAATAACCCAGTGGGTGAGAACACCGAGGGTGATGGAGAGCATCACACCAAAGAATGAGGCAACCCAGAAATTCTGTCCCCGCTCGTACTGCAATTCGTATTGGAGAAACACACCGGCAATTCCTGTTGCGCCGAGCGAGAAGTTAAGAACTCCAGTGCCACGAAAGATCACAATCAGACCCTGAGACGCGAACGCGTAGAGTGCACCAACACCCAACCCAAGCAAAGCAAACCGGATAATTTCGTTCACGCCTTCAACCCCCACTGTGACTGCGCCATGAGACTGTGCCGAGCGTGCTCGGCGGCCCCTCATGGAATGGTAGGGAGATCACCCCTCCAACACGAAGTCGGACACCTCTCAGTGTCTAAGGTTCGCGTAGGTAGGTCGCACAAGGCGGCCCACTTGACCATTCACCAAAGGGGGGAGAATGAGTTTTCTGAACAAAAAATCGGGGGTCGTCCGCCGTGTTGCCGCAGTCGCAATACTCGGCATCGGACTCACCGCGTGTGGCGGCGATGATGCTGAGGAGGAAGCAGCGACTGAAGAAGTTGCTGAGGAGCCCGCAGCTGAAGAGCCGGCAGCCGAGGAGCCAACCGGTGATCCCATCAAGCTGATGACGGTCACCACGTTGAATGCCAATGGCCCAACGTACGAGAACATCAAGATCGCAGCGGAGATCGCAGCCGATCACATCAACTCAAACGGCGGCATTAACGGCCGGCCACTTGAAGTCATTGTCTGTGACGAACAGTTCGACGCAGCAATTGCTGCAACGTGTGCCCGCGACGCTGTTGCGGAAGGTGTCGTGTCAGTGGTTGGCTCCTTCACCTACTTCGCTGAAGCAATCGTGCCGGTGATCGCAGAATCTGACATCACTTGGTTCGGCGCATGTTGCCCGATCTCGCCATCAGAGCTGACATCACCGCACTCGTTCAACCTCGGCAACCAGCCGATGTACGCGGTCGGAATGGTTCGCCAGGCAGTCGAAGATGGCTGTGAAGCAATCAACGCCGTCATCGTTGAAGGTGCCGACGCGATCTTCAAAGGCCCGATGGAAAACGCCATGTCTGCCTATGGCCTTGAGTTCAACGATGTGATGATCATTCCGAACGCCGCACCCGACTACTCAGCTGAAGTTGCTCAGGCAACCACCGGTGTTGACTGCATGGTGATCGTTCTGTCAGAGGGCCCGTTCCTCACCTGGAACACCGCAATGCAACAGTCTGGGTCTGACGTGCAGCAGTACGGTCCTCAGGGCAACCTCAACTCCATCTCAGCGGTGGGTGCTGAGGAAGTGACCGATGGCAACATCATCTCCGGTATGTACCCAGATATCTCGACTGAGCCGTGGGCCGATTATCGCGCTGCACTTGCGAAGAACAACATCGATCAAGAGGCAAACGACTTCAACAGCCTTGGTGGTCTCGGAACATGGGCCGCGTACATCGGCTTCGCTCAGATTGCATCAACCATCGAGGGTGAGGTGACCGCTGCTTCATTCTTCGAGGCTGCAAGCAACACGAGCAACCTTGACCTCAACGGAATGGTGCCAGTGATCGATTTCACTCAAGAGTGGACCGATGGTCTGCCAGGCTACTCCCGTCTGTTCAACCGGACCGTTGTTTATAGCCAACTCTCAAATGGAGAAGTTGTACCGATCGACAACGAATTCATCGATGTCGGTGACCTTTCTATGGGGATTGCCCCGTAACACATCGGGCATTGCCCAGTAACTGAAACCCGAGCCCGGCTCAGCGTCTTTTCGGAGGCACTGGGTCGGGCTCATTTCTTTCTCAGCGATCTAGTCGGAGCCGCAGGCCGACGCAGGTGAAGTTCACAAAATTTCGAAGAAAATGATGGCGGCAATCAATCCTGCAGTGATCAGAGCAATCGCAAACGCGCCCGCAGCATCATTTCGTGACGAACGGATGTCATCAGGATTCGGCTCTGGTGGAGTGACGTCTTGATCTTTGATTTCGTACACCATGTGACTACCCCGCTACGTATCTGACGCTGCACTCAACAGACGTCGCCTTCTACGCGGAGCGTATTTCGATAACTGTTTCGCCAGCGAAGCGGGCGTTACCGCGTCCTGTTGGCGCCCGCTCGGTCCCCATACGCGTGGTGCGAATATCGTCATAGTCGCATGTGGATCGCCGTCACCTTTCTCGCCACGATCTTCCAAACTCTGCGAACTGCTGCACAAGCACGACTAAGACCTGATCTTTCTGTCAATGCAGCAAGTTATGTGCGCTACATCCTCGGCGCACCACTATCAATTGCGGCCTGCATACTTGCCGTCTGGTGGTCAGCAGACGGTATGCCAACAATCCCTGTGCGCTTCTGGTTCATCGTCACCGCCGCCGGCCTCGCGCAAATCATCGGAACGATTGCGCTACTCACAGCCTTTGACCGCCGTGACTTCGCTGTCGGCACGGTGTACTCAAAAACCGAGGTCATTCAGGTCGCAGTGTTTTCGGCTGTCATCGTTGGGGAGCCACTCCAATTGTGGGGCTGGGTCTCAGTGATCGCGGTGTTAGTCGGCGTCGTCAAACTTGCGAGCCCGTCTGACACGCCACTCCGTCAACTCATTGCCCATCGTGACCGCGCCGCTCAAGCAGGCGTTCTTGCTGGTGCCGGATTTGCGCTTGCGTCAGTTGGCATCAGGTGGGCGTCGACAAGTCTCGGCGATCACCCTGCGGTGGTTCGCGGGCTTATCACGCTTGCGGCGATGAACACCGCTCAAACCATCGTGAATGGAGTCTGGATCAGCGTGAGAGAGCCCAAGTCGATCGGCATCATCTTCCGGCACTGGAAACGCACACTGCCCGTTGGAGCGATGTCGGTCGGTGGTTCAGCGGCGTGGGCAATTGCCATGAGCATGGAAACCGCTGCAAAAGTGCGTTCGCTTGGCCAACTTGAATTACTGCTCACGTTCGTCGTCTCGCGGGTGTGGCTCCGACAGCAGCATCGCCGCAGTGAGTTTGTTGCGAGTGGGCTCGTGCTTATCGGAATTCTCGGCGTCACCGTATGGGGGTGACGCCACCTCGTCTACTCGGCTGCTGAAATGTCGACGCCGAACAGTTCCCCGAATCGTGCGGCATAGCCAGCGTCGTCGATAGTCGCTCCCAATTCTGCCCAATCGTTAGGACCCATCTTTGCTTTGCCGTCGATAATCCCCTCTGCAGCCCAACTCACCGCGTATCGCAATTGAGGGGAATCTGTATGGATTGCATGATGAATGACCTCCGCCACCTCCTCTGCGGGGGTCGCCTGACGAATACCCGCCGCGTAAAAGCCGAACATCCGGCCGTATTGCTGGTCGTAAGCTCCCGACTCGTTCGGAGCCTCAGTGTTCTTCGAAAAGATCGCCGACTTCGTCACACCCGGTTCGATGATCGCTACTCGAATACCAAACGGAGCCACCTCAAGTGCAAGCTCCTCGCTCACACCTTCGAGCGCCCACTTTGAAGCCACGTAGGGAGCTTGAGCAATAGCTCCAAAGCAACCAGCGACCGAAGTGATGTTGATAATTGCGCCTGAGCCTCGCTCACGCATCTGAGGGAGAACCGCTTGTGAGCACCGCACCGCTCCACACAGGTCAACATTCATCACATCGAGGAATTCTTTCGGCGATGTCTCCTCGACAACACCATTGCCGCCAACACCTGCATTGTTCACGAGATTGTCGACGCGCCCAGCTCGCTTCATGATGTCGTCAAATCCCTCACGAACTGAATCGCCATCAGCCACATCGAGTTCAGCGAGCTGAATCGTCACCCCCGCATCAGCAGCCATCGCCTGCAGTTTGTCGGCCTTCGAAATTGATCGAACTGTGCCGTAGACGATGTGGCCTTGCGCCGCGAGATGCACTGCGGTCGCACGACCGATGCCTGAGTTTGCGCCGGTCACGACAGTGATTGGAGATGTC
>MDTG01239029.1_pt1 | contig 11489 bp, 13 predicted proteins | sample 811421 | NCBI WGS metagenome assembly MDTG01 (sample SAMN05326645, study PRJNA326480) | marine metagenome | isolation source: seawater | place: Pacific Ocean: South East | collected 2011
TCGTGGATATTCTTGGTGAAATTATTGGAGTTGCTCATTATTGTATTATTATATATAGGATAAATTTATATCTTTTATATAACTTTATCTCTGTTTATTTTATATAAATAAATAAATGGGGTTCATTAGTCAATATGGTAGATTCATTTTTATGATAAAAGTATTATTCTTGATTATGACAGTAATGGCAAAACGTACAGAACTAGTAATTAAAAGAGATACGAAGAAAGGAAAGACCGCCAACCTAGATGAACAACGTAAAAAATTAGAAAACGAAGAATACTTAAGAACCCGTCTAGAACTGATGTTCAAATTTACGATGTCAATATTTTTGATAATTGTGTTCTTCCCCAAACGTAAGAGTCGTGTAGAACTGACCTACGAAGATAACTTGTTATTAACTGTGTTTGGTTTTATATTATTAATAACCGCCGATTGGAGCGTATTGATACCGCATAATATCATCGAGGAATATATGAGCAAAGCACTATTTGTAAAATAATACACCACCTACACACCTACACACCTACACACCTACACACCTATACCTACCTATACCTACCTATACCTACCTATACCTACCTATACCTACCTATACCTATGTAGATAATATATATAGAGTAATATATATACATGATCTCTTGTTTTGAATCGTATTTACGAACAACTAACCCAAAAGCAAAGTATAGTAGTTTAATAGATTTCCATGTATTATTTTCGATTGTCTTTCACACCTTTATTTATGTCCTGGTTATTAAGGGACTAATGCATTTGTTTTCAGTAAAACATAAGAATATATCTATATCTTACCTAGTTGTTGTGCTAGTATTATTGATGGCATTTGGTTATGCTGGACGATTATACAGAGCAAAAACAATATATCAAGGTTTTTTAGATAGAGGATACAGTGATAAAGATGCATTAATAGAAACGCGTGATTATATGAGAACAGGATATTTCACTTATTATTTTATGGGTTAATAATGATTATTTTTATAGGAAAATAATGATTATTTGCATGCAGCATGCAGCATGTAGCATTTACAGGACAAATTAGATTCTTTTTCTTTGTGCTAAATAGCCAGCGGCAGTTCGGCCAATAAGCCCAGTATCGGTGTGAGGTTTGTATATGTAGTTTTTGCTGTATGTATAACAGAACTGACCTGCACAGTTATTATATGTTTTGTTATAAGGCAAGTCAACTGTATCACCTAATGTTTTAAAATTGGTAGCTTTATTTAAACGGTTAGAAGGATACGCAGTAACATTAGACGTAGACGCATTAGAAAGAAACGAGTACATTTATATTAACAGTATATTATTACAAATGTATTAACTATATATTATTCCAAAACCAACCCCAAAACCAACCCCAAAACCAACTTAACGTCGCCCACAGCCGCCGCATCCAGGTTTGATGCTGTGAATTCTAGAAATCATGGAGCTATTAAGTGCTCTAGGAGCAACAAACGCTGCAACTTTTCGCTGATATTCCATATTATTTTGAACTTGTCTAATTTGTCTAGCACTAGGCATTCCGTTGTCGATAACCATTTTGATTGTTCCTGGCATTTATATAACTATATATATAATATTTGACTAAATAATATAAATTAAAATAAAATAATTGTGAAAAACATATGGTTCACGAATTAACAACAAATAAAATAAATAGCAACCACACACACACACACACACACACACACCCCACTCTCATATGAATATAGATAGCCTTATGCAGATTCCAACATAGCTTCGATATCGCTAGCGGTAACAACCGACTTATCTACAGTAACGCACGGATCAATCGCACACTTTTTATACGTAGGTATAAGCTGATTCCCGTAAATGTTTTGAATCGTCGTCTGCATATTATTTATAACAAAAAGCCCATCATATGTACCATTCCCGTTGACTGCTGTGATTTCTCCGTAAATATAGGTCTTGTATGCCTGATAAAACAACATGACATTTTGTCCAACTGCGAAAGTATTCTGCAACACAGGCATACTTTTACTTCGTCCATAGTAATTATAGTAAGGGTTGTTAGAATTGTTAGAATTGACAGGCGTGCAGTCGCAACCAGCCACAATATTCGTTTTGAATAATTTGCCGCCGTATACAGGTCTAGCTCTATTAAAAGGCAACTCAGGCGAGTAGAAACTATTAGGCACGGTTCCTCTGCGTAGTGGTGCTTTGGATTTCAGACGATTAAGGTATCTGTCGTATGAGTTATGTTTTATATCGCACCCGACACCACCTGGTGTTTGTGTTCCAGGTTTACTAGAAGTAACGGAACGGTGCCTATTGGAAATCTGCGAATGAAAATAGCCAGTAGGTACTGTAGCTTTTTGTACACTAGGCACTAATCTGTCGCTTTGTTGATTCCAAGGAACTCTATATCTAGAGTCATACGTATTTACATAGGAGGATAATGCGCCTTTATTATCGCTGTATAGAGATGAGTATACACCTACTGTTTTTTGTACTTTTTTAAGTGTTTGGTATCGATTAGCAGGTGTATTGGAAGTAGGTGCATTTGTATTGAATGTTCTTTTTCTGTAGTAGAATGGAGCAAGTCCGATTTCTTTATTTGGGTAATTATAAACAATAGATGTGTAGTTATTTGACATTTTTGTATTATTATATACTATCAAAATATATTAATAGTTAGTTTTAATATTTTATAAATAGTTATGATATTGTAGTAATGGTAGACCAGTTTATAATACAGAAATGCATTCCTAAATAATTAAAGCCTAATAATTAAAGCCTAATAATTAAAGCCTAATAATTAAACCCTAATAAATAAAAAAAATGATGTATCTCAACTGTAATACTGTATATCACAAATAAATAACAAATTAACAAATTAATTAACACTATGGTACAATCTCAAACAACCTCAAATCTAAATACAATATCAAATGTTAACGATGGTTTAACACGTATAAAACAACAAGGTATATCATGTCGTAATTGTGGTAAGGTATACAAACGCAGAACAGCCCTCGATAAGCATTTATTATTATGTGAACTAGTGCTGAGAAGTGACAACAAAATAAAGTCAAAGTCCAATAAAACACACTCGAAAAATGGAAATAGTGCAAGCACAACAGTATATGAAGATGATGAGGCAGATACTTACATACCAAGCAACAAAGATTTATACCAAGTGGTGTTTGAATTGGTGAAGAAGTATGAGTTGCTAGAAAAGAAAGTAGAAAATATAAATAAGTATGTGATAAAGGAGAAGAAAAAGATAAATATATTGGAATGGTTGAATAACAATCATATTCCGAACAACACCGCAGATAGTATGATGGAAGAAATTGCTTCAGACGAAAACATTAGTAACGTTAGCAACGTTAGTCATCTGATAATAGGTGATAACAAACCAAAATTATCAGACATAGTATGTACGATACTGAGTAACAAGCTAAGCTGCATAGATAGTAACGATGGTAACCTGATGCCGATAGTATCGTTTAGTCAGAATCAGAATACGATTTATATATTCAACGAAGTGAAAAACAATACATCATCGTCGCAGTCCCAGGAAAAAAAATGGCTAGAACTAAGCAAAGAGAAATTGAGTACATATTTGGTAAGTATACATATGTATATAGTAAAACAGATGTCAAAATGGAAACAAGACAACAAAACAAGGTTGGAGAATGATACCAATTTGAGAGATGCCTATGACAAAGCATTCGTAAAGGTAATGGGTTTTAATTCGAAGAGTGAATTATATTATAGTAAAGCAAAGACAATAATGCATGGCAAGGTAAAAAAAGATATAAAAGCATTCATCGAGTATGAGTTTGAATTCTAATACACAGCAAAAACAAGACAAAAACAAGACAAAAACAAGACAAAAACAACACAAAAAAAATAAAATAAATTAATAGTCAAGTTAAATAGTTAAGTCAAATTAAAAGTAAATATTTATTATGTTTTTTATTATGTTTTTTTATTATGTTTTTTTATTATGTTTTTTATTTTGTTTTGATCAACCCAATTTAAATTTATGGATGAATTGCTCACGTGTATAAATTGCAACCCCATTTTTTTGCGCTTCAATCATTTTTTTATTCGGTCCTGAATCAAGCACGTCGTTATTTTTCACCAACAACGCGAATGTTTTTTTCGAAACAGAATTCGAAACTGACGCCGAAAATTGCTCGAGTTGTTCTGTCAACTTAGCGTCGCGGAAACCAGTCATGACTATTGTTTGTTCATACAGCGGATGTTCTTTGACACCGTCGTCGTATGATATACAGCTACCGCCGCCAACACCAATCCCGCCTTTCAACATATTGCCTGTTTCATACAACCGGTCCTCGAGTCCAATCTCTTTGACAAAGGCGACAAATCGCGGTATATCACAAGCAAATGATTCTGCCGATTTTTGCCCCATTCCTTTTATTATCGAAATAACATCAACCCAATCCTCGTAGCCATATTTGTCATCCGTTAATATCTCGGGTTCGCTGTCAATAATCAGCTTTATTTTCTTTTCGCTGAACCCTCTTCCAAAGATGTTGGACGCCGCCATCAACGAAGTAATTGATGCATTTTTCAATCTCTCCTCTATACCGTCATGTATTTTTTTCGCGAGTTTGAGTTGGAAACCATCTATGGTAAGCAAGTCGTCGACAGACATACGCACAATCTTTGGAATCGTATCATAACCCGCGTCAATAATGCGAGAAATGTTGCCACTACTAAGCCCCACTACCCCTATACCACGAAAGAACCCTGTTATGTTTTTTTCTTTTACAGTAACGTCTTTGTTAATATCAAGAATCACAACGTCAACTTTGGTGTCATTCCATATATACTCGACGCCTGGCATCTTAGGTTCTTCAGCTGGTACGATTACCTTACGGATATAAGGAATCACATCACCGCTACGTATAATCTCAATCAAGGCGCCAACACCGATTTTATTTTGCAATATGAACGAAGCATTAAAACCAGTCGCATATTCAATCGATACGCCGCCCAACTGTATTGGTTCGAATTGGACCCGCGGTTTCAAGTAGCCATCTTTGCTTGGACTCCAAATTACATCAACCACTTTTGCCTCTGCAATCTGTTCGGTGAGAACCATTTTGAACGCGAATGCGTGTTCTGGATTAGCCGATTTCCTTTCATAAATAGCGTCATTAGTCACAACAACCCCGTCGATATCGTAGGTTGATTTCTCCCTCCATTCTACCAAGACCTTGGATAATGTTTGATTGGTAAGTTCCATATACTGACCCCTCATATTTTTCTTATGTATGAACGCATGTTTGACACAAAGAGCGCCCATTTTCTCAAGGATTTTCATTTGTTCAATAGGCGTAACTAGTGGCTTAATCACCTCATAAGCCACAAAATCAATATCATGTATCGCAGAGTTAATGGTTTTTTGATTAATGATTCCAGCAATCATGTTTCTGGAATTCGCAAATTTGGATTGGTATTTGGCTTTGAACACATCTCTCTTCATGATGAATTCGCCGCGAATAACAACATTACTAATGGTAGGCAAACAACGCTTCAAGTAGGGAATAAAGTGACTAATGTCTTGACCGATCTTCCCGTCGCCTCTAGTAAACAGCTTAGGCGTTTTACTTTTACCTTCACCTTCCGTAGTATACAAACCACTAACCCCATCTAACTTGCACGACACCAAATAAGGTCCCTTATACTTCTTACACCAATTTTCAAGGGCGTTGGTATCAGGTTTAATTTTATTCATGGACCACATTTCGTAAGGCAGTACTGCTTTTTGTTTAGTAGCGTATGCATTTGCATGTATTGGCGCCCCAACTTGTGTGATAGAAGTATTATTAGGATATTTGTTTTGTACGTATTCGAACAATATGTCATATTGGTTGTCGGTCATAAAAGGTTTATTATTATGGTATGCTTTATTAGCGGCTAATATAATCTTGGTAAGAGCATCTTCACTAAGCGTAACAAGAACACCGATTCCATTCGTCTTAAAGTCCTGTATGATATTTACTATAGTGGTCTTATTAATGGTCTTATTGATGGTCTTATTGATGGTCTTATTGGTGGTATTATTGGTGCTCATATTAGAATACTAAGAATAGTACGATTTGTTTATCTTGTTTATAGAATAATTACTTTCTAACTAACTAACTAACTAACTAAGTAACGATATCATAAATTATCTTTCATTTTTTATTTATCATAACTGCATAGCACGCCCATCCATCATACCAACATAACAACAAAAAAAAAGAGTACTCTTTTTAAAAATTAAAATGTTATTATACGTTAATTAAAATACAATCTACAATCTACAATCTACAATCTACAATCTACAATCTACAATCTACAATCTACAATCTACAATCTACAATACCTAACTATTTATGCAACGAATGTTATTTCCTCCAAAGCCGTGAGGTTATCTTTCAAATAAGAATTCGCATTTTTTAGACAGTCGATGTCGTCTTGCGCCAACTGTAGTTCGAATTCTTTTTCCTTTTCTAGAACCGAGTATTTGTTTCGCATTTCTTCTAGTTCTCTTTTGAGTTCCTTTATGGAAACACGTAACGAATCATTATCAGCTTCAAGCGTTTTTATATAGACGCCATCGATTTCTACAAATGCATTTGTATCTTCTTCCATTATCTGTAGCATCTTAGCATTATTATCTTCGCGCGTACATTCGCCTTCCTCGACGCTGCTATTACATACGCTTTCAATTACGCTGTAGCATTCGTTCTCTCGTTCGCTGTCGCTATCATTAAAGTAATCGTATGGTTCATACAATTTATAATCAGATATAGATGCTATAGATGCAGGATCAAAAGCATTAGCCTGAATACGTTTCTTTCTTGGTGCATCTGGCACTACGAGTTCGCGCGTGTTTCTCGCAGCTGGTGGTGTTACTGGTGTAGTACTAAACCAATCCATTTCGTCATAACCGCGACCATCACCGCGACCATCACCGCCAACCATATCTTCATTATCTTCATTATCATCAGTATCCTCATCATACAACGAGTCGATATAGTCAGACGCTCTGATAGACATCGTCGGCATCATCGTTGTCGTAGTCATCTCAGTAGAATCACGCGAACGCGGAGATGTATTTTTATAAATGTTCCAATACCACGTCATTTCTTTGCCAGTATCAAAATCAGTATATTCCACATAACAATTACACATACCACCCTCCAAAATCTGTTTTTGTATGTCAATAGTCATACGATTGTAAAACCATCGCCTGAAATCTACAAATGCACTAATCTTTTTGTTCTTACGATGAAGTAAGTCGACCCTTTCTATGATACCGTAATGATTGAACAGGAAGACGTCCTTCAGAGGTATCTTGCCAATAAAATTGACGTAGATATTGGGAATATAAATGCTCAAGGTTTGATTAAAGTTGTCACACATGTTGAATTACTACTAGGTAGATTTTATGTAATAACTATAGTACTAAGATTTTACTTTCATTTTTTTTTTCGATTACTTATTGATGGTAGTAAACGCCGCCAACACCGTCGCCACCGCCACCTACATAAACATATCAACTTCTTTTTAGATACGAACTACAAATAAGTAAAAACAAATAAGTAAAAACAAATAAGTAAAAACAAATAAGTAAAAACAAATAAGTAAACTTAACCCTTCGACTCTGATAATAATATCTTCTTAGCTTAATATAAGATGAATTCCAACGAGAGCCATAACAGTAACAGTAACCGCAACGGAAACAGCAGTCCAACCTATGACCTACACCATGAACAGAATAAGGTTGTCAACGGAATTAATAAGACAACAAAAGATATTACAAATAACGTAGGTATCGAGGCGAAAACAGCCACACATCCCAGTAAAATTCATTCCCTTACCAAGGGTGTATTCTTGTTACTTTTAGCAGTTAGTGGTAATTTCGTTGCCGAAACACTAGGATGCAACACACATAAGCTACTAAAGACCAACATGTTTGCAAAGCACCTATTAGTGTTTATGATTTTATATTTCACGATTAGTTTTACAAGCAACGACGATGCTCCTGACCCCAAAAAGAATTTAATTGCCGCTACATTAGTATACGGATTTTTCATCATGTTTACCAGAATGAGATTAAATATTACTATTTATGCGTTCTTTGTTCTGATGATATTATATTTGTTATCTGAGTTCATAACCTATTACACAAGTCATCCAGGCAAAGTTCCACCCAATAGAATGGAGATACTAACTGATATTCAAAAAACATTATACTTCTTATTACCTATAATAGTGTTGTATGGGTTTATTGTGTATATGTATGACGAGTACAGAGTAAACGGAAAGAATAAATCCAAGTTGTTAAAGATTATTTTCGGTGTTCCAATATGTAAATACTCATAAACATAGGAAATAATGTGAGCATAAAATGAATCCAAAAAAAAAATGAAAACGTTTTTCATTTCTTTTTTTCTAGACAATATTAAATGTCCAAAGGTGTTTACAATATAGTTGATACTGCTGGCGTAATTTTTGATTTATACTTATTATCTTTACTTACAAGTTACCTTACCAAAGCTTTTGCGAAGTTCACAATCATGTCGAAGGAATTGGTCAACCTATCAACCACCACCATCACCACCACAGATAACTCATCCCCAATCGATTCTTGTCCAATATGCTATGACGAAATAACCAATACAAATGTAGTAGTAACAGAATGCAACCACAAGTTCCATACAAGTTGTTTGATGAATTCAGTATCGCGTAATGGTTTTGGTTGTCCTCTCTGCCGCGGCGCTATGAAAACCATAGAGGATGACGCGTCAGACAGCGATGAATCAGAATACGACGATGAAGAAAATGAATACGACGACGAAGATGATGAATCTAGTGAAGACGATGAAGACGATTATCTTGATCCAGAAGAGGATGCGTATCCTTTTGAGTACATGGATGAAGACGACGATGAGATCAAAAATACCGAAGAAGATAACATCCTATACTCTGTAAAATGGCTATTCCGTTCAAATCAGTTCGGTTGGATAGAAGAAAGCGAGGGTTATCATGATGATTTTGGAGAATTTTGCAAGGAAGCATACAAAACAGAAGATTATGTGTTGAGTGGCGTAAGATGGATGTTCAATCGTTTGATGGAAGAAGAAAGCGAGATATACAACTTCTGTGAGAGTCCTTCAAGATGGCCTCCTATTGACTACATTACCTCGTATATGAAAGAAAAAAATGTGCCTATGAGTAGTTTAGTAGATTCTTGTCTAGGTTCGTTTTGTACATTCAAATACAGAAAAGTAAATATATATGATAAGTGGGCGTATAGTTCATCTGCATCAGATATAAACTTTGAGAGGATGTACCAAAAAATAGAAGACAAATGGTTTGCGGGTGCCAAATACCCAGAGACGGCAAACATTGGTTACCGAGATTGTATGACGTGGCGTTACTCAAACAAATATGTTAGATAAATTACTAACATACTAAGCTACTAACCTACTAACCTACTAACATACTAAGCTTCAACTAACATATTAATTATTATCTTTTAATTAACATATTATATCCCAATATCTTATCCTTTAATTACCATATTATCTTTTAATTTAATATCTTAATTACCCCCCCTTTTCTTTTCTTTTCTTTTCTTTTCATGATATCATAGGTTTGGCTTTGCATTTGACTGTGGTTTTCTCAAGTTGATGTCTGTATCCAGCATCATAATACTCATTTTCCCACGCCGTATTGGAAATGCATTTCCTTTTTTGGTTAGGATTTTGATATACGTAGACAGATGTATCTTCAAACAGTTCCTTTTTTAGTGGCATTTCTTCTTTAGTCACGAAAGAACACTCTTTATCATTATCGCTAGCAAATACATCAATAAAAGGCCATGTCCATTTTTTAAATCCGCCATTATCATCGTATATTTTCTTTCCTCTATGGTCAGTATAAAACAACTTGTATGCTTTTATATGTTCACACTACACTATTCCTACGTTGTATTTTGCGAGTATTTTATCTATGTTTTGAAACTTGGGTAAATCTTCTTTGACGATTGTTACGTCAAAATCATCATCCCAAGGTATTTGTTTATTATTTCTACGCAGACCCATATAGGTACCAGCACACACAGACCATCTAATACCTACACGCTCTGAAACAGTAGTCCATATGTTCACTAATTCTATTAAATCTTGTTTTTCCTTTTTACTCATAACATCAGTGTAACATTTGTATATATTACCCTTAGTATGGTTAATATAATAAGAATATCCGTATACCGCACTAATCACCAGTAAACCTATAATAATAAGAACTAAAATATTATTTTTGTGTTTTCGTACCCCCGTAACCCTAAATTTTTGAGTATCAAATTGTACTTATTATGCATAATATATGTATATATATACAACATAATATTAGTCAACGCCAAAATATATTATATTGTCCAAGACAAAAATATATTATACTAAAACGTAATAAACAAACTGCTACTAATAATAGTAAGTATAATACAAACTATACATATAATGCCGAGTTTTTACATCCCAAGAGTTAGCACCGATTATAGTACTGAAGACATAATAAACACATTTCATTTGATGTACATAGGTAATGTTAATCGCGTAGACATCGGAGATTATTCCGACGATTATGCTTACATGTCCGTTTTTGTGCATATAGATACGTTGTATGATAGCGAACTAGCTTTCAACATAGTAAACAGAACCCATCGTAGAAATAACGGTTGTTACAAACTTTACGTAAACGAGATTGACTATTGGAAAATTTTCAAAAATCTGAACCCAATAAGAGAAACGCATATGAACATTCATCAGTTGTCGTATGCATTAACCTGTGCGGAAAACAAAATTGACAACCTGAGATATGAGTTTGAAAGCGAATTGGAAAAGAAGAATGACGATATTTATCGATTAACAAAGGTAGTCCAGAAGCTGGTGAACACCGTATATCCGATGCTTGATGCAGATAGTTATCAATTAAAAAATAGAACTAGTTGTACTAATATGTTAAATTATGGAGTTTGGTATGACAAATCATATTTGCCAGTAAACACGGAAGAAAGAGAACGCATAATAAAAAAACATATGCAAATACAGGAGCTATCTGAAGCCGAACCATGGGACGATCTAGGTGACATATTGAGTTCCTGTGCATCTACGGTGAGTGAGACAACATCAACACCACGTATACACCAGTACCACTACTACGAAGTCGTGCCTGAACACGATCCCGAACACGACTACGAAGACATCCCCAGCACCCCCAGCACCCACAACACCCACAGTACCCACAGCCCCAAAAAAGACAAACACAAAAAGGATAAAAAAGATAAGCACCAAGACAACTGCAAAGACAAACACAAAAAGGATAAAAAAGACAAAAAAGACAAAAAAGACAAACACAAAAAGGACAAAAAGGATAAAAAAGACAAACCTAAAAAAGAGAAAAAAGGATAAACCCAA
>MDTG01044816.1_pt1 | contig 11488 bp, 12 predicted proteins | sample 811421 | NCBI WGS metagenome assembly MDTG01 (sample SAMN05326645, study PRJNA326480) | marine metagenome | isolation source: seawater | place: Pacific Ocean: South East | collected 2011
ATTCCAATTTTTTTATTAGCCATTAAATTTAAATTTTCTTAAATATTCTTTTTTGAGATAAAAATGTTATAACATAAAAATCTCACAATGGAAAAAAAAGCTAAAATCATAGCCACACTAGGTCCAGCTATTTTCAGCAGCGCAAAACTTAAAAAACTTATTAATCTGGGTGTTGATGCTTTTAGAATAAATTTTAGTCATAATACCAAAGGAATTAATAAAATTGTATCAAGGATAAGAAAAATAGAAAAATCTACTAACAAAAAAATTGCTTTAATCGCTGACCTTCAGGGAGTGAAACTTCGTGTAGGCAAAATAAAAAATGATAATCAGAAAATAAAATACAATCAAAAATATATATTCGACTCCAAAAATGATATTGGAGATCATAAAAGAATAAATTTTCCTTATCCAAAAATTCTTAAAAAGTTGAAGAGAGGAAATAAAATTTTAATTGACGATGGAAAATTTACTTTTGTAGTTATAAGTAAAAAAGGTCTAGCTGTTAAAACAATTTGCAAAAGTCAAAACTGTCACATTAAAAGCAATAAAAGTGTTCATATTCCAAATTTTAATATAGCTTTTAATAAATTAACTTCTAAAGACAAAAAAGACATCAAAACTGCCTCTAAACTTGGTTGCAACTGGATAGCTCTCTCTTATCTGCAGAATGATAAACTAATACATGAGACTAGAAAATTAATTAAAAAAGACACTGGCATTATATCTAAAATAGAAAACAAACACGCTTTAAAAAATATTATAAAAATAATTAAAGCAACTGACTCAGTAATGATTGCTAGAGGGGACTTGGCAATTGATATTGGGCACAGCGAGGTCCCTAAAGTACAATTAAGTTTAATAAAAAAATGTTCTCAATTTTCTAAATCTGTAATAGTTGCTACTCAAATGTTAGAAAGTATGATTGAAAATAGTACTGCTACTAGAGCTGAAATAAATGACATTGCTACTGCAATTTTTCAAGGCGCAGATACTGTAATGCTTTCTGCGGAAGCTGCAATTGGAAAATTCCCATCACAAGCTGTTTCAACAATGACACAAACTATTCTTTCCACCGAAAAATATAAAAGACAACACATTGAAGATTTTAAAAATTCAATTATTTCAAATAAAGATCCTGTCAAATCTATCTTGCTTTCCGTTAAAGATATTGCTTATAACTCAAATGTTAAAGCTATCATTGTATTTTCAAATTCTGGTAAATCTGCAAAATTAGTTTCTGCAATGCGTCCAGCGGCTAAAATTTTAACTATTTCTCCGAATATAAATGTATCGAGACAAGTTTCCCTGCTTTGGGGAGTCCAATCAATAAATAGTCGTGACGCAAATGGTTGGAAAGATATGATGTCTATATCAAAAGAAATCATAAAAAAATTTAAATTCATAAAAAAAAATGATTTTGTGGTCATCACCGCTGGTTTACCTTTTGGTAAAGCTGGAATGACTAATATGATAAGACTGTATAAAGTTGGGACATAATGGAACGAGTTTATAGTATTGATGAAATTTTATCTGCCGTTGATGAAATTAAAAATAAAAAAAAAGAAAAAAATAATAAAACTTCTTCACCACAATTAATAAAAAATAATTACTCTGAAGTTCCTAAACATACCTTAAAGCTTATAGAAGAGGCTGAGGATATTAAATAAGGCCTGAGATTTGGATTGCTGTGTCACACATTCTATTGGAAAAACCCCACTCGTTATCGTACCAAGACAATACTCTACAAAACTTACCTTTGATTACTTGCGTTTGAGTTAAATCAAATATTGAACTGTGAGGATTATGATTAAAGTCTTTAGAAACTAATGGTGATGAATTTGTTGCAAGTATACCTTTTAATGATCCATTAGCAGCTTTACTCATGGCATCATTAATTAAATCAACAGTTACCTCTTTTCTAGGTACAAATGTAAGATCAATTAGAGATACATTTGGGGTTGGAACTCTTATTGCCGTTCCGTCTAATTTACCCTTAAGACTTGGCAAAACTAAACTCATTGCTTTAGCAGCACCCGTTGAAGTCGGAATCATCGCGTCACCAGATGCTCTAGCTCTTCTTAAATCTTTATGAAGTGTATCTAATAACTTTTGATCACCGGTATAACTATGAATTGTTGTCATATATCCATATTCAATACCAAAAGTATTTTCCAATACCATTGCAACGGGAGCCAAACAATTTGTTGTGCAAGATCCGTTAGAAATAATATTGTGATCTTTTTTTAATTCTTTGTTATTGACTCCTTGTACAACTGTAAAATCAACTTCTTTAGCTGGTGCCGAAATAATCACTTTTTTTGCTCCAGCATCTATATGCTTTCCTGCAGCTTTTTTATCTAAGAAGAAACCTGTGCACTCTAAAACAACATCTACACCAATTTTTCCCCATGGTAAATTAGCTGGGTCTTTCTCTGCAAAAACTTTAATGTTTTGGTCTCCGATCTGGAAACCTTCGTTTGAAGTTTTAACATCTTGAGTTAAAACTCCATGCGTACTATCATATTTTATTAAATGCGCGTTTGCTTCTATAGATCCTAAATCATTGATACCTACTACTTGAATTTTACCCCTAAAATTTTCTAAAAGTGCTCTTAAAATCAATCTTCCTATTCTACCGAAGCCATTAATACCAATTTTTAACATATTAAATTTAATTTGATTAGTTGTTAGATTTAAAAATAAATTTATATAGGTTAAGATATTATATGACAATAAAAAAAACAGCTTTAATAACAGGTATCACTGGCCAAGACGGATCTTTATTAGCAGATTTTCTTTTAAAAAAAAATTATAAAATTATTGGTCTTAAAAGAAGATCTTCTTCTTTTAATACCGAGCGAATAAATCATTTATACAAAAAAGGAATTCTCAATGTAAGATTTTTTCCTTACTATGGTGACTTGACTGACTCGAGTAGTCTACTTAGAGTCATCCAGTCCACTAAACCCAACGAAATATATAATCTTGGAGCACAATCACATGTTCATACTAGTTTTGAAACACCAGAATATACAGCTAACTCTGACGCTATTGGAACTTTAAGAATACTAGAGGCTATTAGAATTTTAAAATTGAACAAAAAAACAAAATTTTATCAAGCTTCCACCTCAGAAATTTTTGGAAACACAGAAATACCTCAAAATGAAAAAACTCCATTTAAGCCAAGAAGTCCATACGCTATATCTAAATTATATTCATATTGGCAAACTATAAATTATAGAGAGGCTTATAAAATTTTTGCTGTTAATGGGATTTTATTTAATCATGAAGGACCACGCAGAGGTGAAACATTTGTAACCAGAAAGATTACAAGATTTGTTGCAAGTTATCAAAAAAATCAAAATCAGATTTTATATTTGGGAAATCTAAACGCAAAAAGGGATTGGGGTTCAGCTAAAGACTATGTTGAGTCTATGTGGTTAATGCTGCAAAAAAAACAACCAAGTGATTATGTTATTGCTACAGGTATTTCAAGAACTGTTAAAGATTTTGTAGTAGAAGCTTTTAAAAATATCAACGTAAAAATAAAATGGAAAGGTTCAGGTTTGAAAGAAATTGGTGTTAATTCAAAAGATAATAAAACTGTTATAAAAATTGATCCAGGTTATTTTAGACCAACAGAAATTGATGAACTTAGAGGAGATGCGAGAAAAGCAAAAAAAGAGTTAAAATGGTCACCAAAAACAAATTTTAAATCACTTGTTAAAGAAATGGTCTCTGCGGATATAAATAAAATATCTTAGAATGCTTAAAGCATTATTTAAAATAATTATATCGTATAGACTTCACTTATTTTTTTTAATTTATTATGAAATAAAGTATATTTTTTTTTTAAAATATAGAGGTAACAAAATAAACATAATTAATAATAGCCAATATACAGATAATATACCAACACCGTACTTTTTTTTAGACAAAATGTTTAATTTTATTAAACAAAAAAAAATTTATAAAATTACAGATATTGGGTGTGGATCAGGTAGAGTTATAAATTTTTTTTCAAATAAAAAACCTAGTCTTTACATTACAGGCTACGAATTGAATAAAAATGTTTTTTTAAAAACTAAAAAATATTTTGGAAACACTAATAGAATAAAAATAATTAATGCTAATGTTTTAAAATTTAAAAAGCTTAAATCATCAGATGTTTTTTATCTAGCAGATCCATTTAAAAAGACTAGTGATTATAATAAAATTTTAAATTTGATCTCCAAATCAAAAAATAAATTATACATTATTACTGTTAATATTAATAAAAATTTGAAAGAACTTCGAAAGTACAAGATTGTTAATCAATATAGGTGTAATAAATTAGGCTATAAAATTTATACAAATAAAAAATAAAATGAGATTATTTTTAAAAGAAAATTCAGAGTTAATCACTATTTTATTTTTAATAATTTATTCTTTTGCCATCAATTATTTTTATGGATTTCAAGGCTTTAATTATATTGATAGTTTTCAACATATTGCTGGTGGAAAATTAGTCTTAGAAGGAAACTTGCCCTTTAAAGATTATTGGATGACGAATAGTGGTCCTTTAATGGATTTTCTTCAAGGTATCTTTTTTAAAATTTTAGGCATTTCTTGGAACACATTAGTTTTAAACGCATCTTTTTTTAATGTTTTATTCACTCTTAACACATATTTTTTTTGTACATTATTAGATCTAAATAATCTTAATAAATTTACTTTATCATTGTGCGCCGCAACAATCATGTATCCAACTTCTGGTACGCCGCTTGTAGATTACCACGCGATAATAACATCAATGATTGGTTTAACTTATTTTTTATTTTTTTTTAAAAAAAGAAATTTTTTTTATTTAAGCTTAACCCCAGTTTTTTTTATACTAGCTCTTTTTTTTAAACAAGTTCCAAGTTTTTATATTGCATTAATAATTTTTTGCATATCGATTTTTTCATATTTTTATAAAGACAAAAAAGTACTTTACTCTCAATTGATTGGATCATTATTTTTTATTACTTTTTTTTTAATAATAATAAAATTTTTAGGGATAAAATTCATAGATATCTATGAACAATATTTCCTAATGCCTTTAAACGAATATAATTTTAGAGAAAAAACTTTTGATACCTCTATTTTTTCAACCTCACAAAAAATTAGATACGTAATCTTTTTAATTATTCCATCAATTATAATTTTTTTTTCTAAACTAAAAGAACAATTTAAAAATGACGATGATAAATTATATTTTTTTTTAATATTTGGACTTTTTTGTACTTCAATAATTCACGAGTCATACACCTGGAATCAAGCGACAACGCTTGGATTTCTTCCATTTATAGCTGCATTGATAATCAAATTATTAGATACAAAAAATAAAATTTTAATATATCTGTTCTATTTTTTAAATTTAGGATTAATTTTAAGACTTACAAGTAGCGATTTTTACTACTTGATTTTGTTGCTTATTCCTATTTTCATTTTTAAAACTAAACTTAATTTTTTTAAACCTAAAATTAATTTTTTGATCCTATTTTATATAACACTAACTACCTTAATTTATTACGATAAACTTATTGATACAAGAAAATGGCACGATATTTATAATCCTAACTGGAAACAAAGTTCTATTGATGCTGGATTGCTTGATAAAAAACTCAATGGTCTTAGATGGATTTCAAACAATCCTGATACAAAAGAAGAATTTTTAAAAACTAAAAAAAATATAAAATATATCAAAGAAAATTTAAATGATGAAAATTTTATAATTATTACTCATTACCAGATTTATAATATGATATTAGATGTTAAAAATTTTTCACCTGTAAAATATTGGTGGGCAGATAGCAGTTACCCTATTTCTAATGAAAAACTAAATAATAAATTTAATAATTTATTTATTTACAAAATTAAAGAAAATAATATTAAAAGAGTGATTATACTAGATGACGCTGTAATTGGTGATTTTGACATTCAAAATTTCAATTGGTTGTTAAAATGCTCTACTTTAGAAAAAGGAGCTTCAAGTAATTTTAGAATAGTTTATAAAATTAACAAACCATGCTTAAATTAAAAAATAAAAAAGTAAAAAAGTGTTTACTATGCGGAAACAATAATCTTAGAAGTATTTTTTCTCTTGGTAATTTATACATAAGTAATTTCGTTTCTAAAAAAGATATTAAAAAAGGGCTAAAAGCGCCTCTGCAATTAAAGTATTGTAGAAAGTGTACATTAATACAGCTTTCACACATAGCTCCTCAAGAGCTAATGTATAAAAAATACTATTGGTATAAATCAGGCATTACTCAAATAATGAGAAACGGTTTAAAAGACTTATTTAAATCGTCGCTTAAACATGTCAGTTTGAATAAAAATGATTTGGTCTTAGACATTGGAGCAAATGACGGTACGTTACTTAAATATTATAAATCAAATGGATTTAACACTATTGGTTGTGAACCTGCTAGAAATTTGAAAAATGAATTAAAAAAGAATTGCAAATATATGATCAATGATTTTTGGTCAAAAATCAACTTAGATAAACTTTTAAAGAAATACAATTTAAAAAAACCAAAAATAATAACTGCGATAGGAATGTTTTATGATTTAGAGTATCCAAATCAATTTATAAAAGATGCCGCTGAGTCTTTGCATGATGAGGGAATATTTATAGCTCAATTAATGTGTTTAAATTCTATGGTAAAACAAAACGACCTTGGAAATATTTGCCATGAACATATTGAATTTTACTCGCACAAATCTTTGAAGTATTTATTTGAAGAAAATGGATTAGAAATATTTAAAATTGAGGAAAATAATATTAATGGAGGTAGCTATAGAATTTTTTGTAGGAAATTCAAAAAAGGGAGCATAAAACTTAAAAAAGAACATGTTCTTGAAAATATTATCAAGTTTAAAAAAAGAGTCGATAAAAATAAAATGCGAACAATAAATTTTATTAATAAAGAAATAAAAAAAGGAAAAAAGATTTTTTTATATGGTGCGTCAACAAAAGGTAATACAGTATTACAATATTATAAACTTGATAAAAGTAAGATTCCTTATGCCGCTGAAAGAAGCAAAGCGAAATGGGGAAAATATACTGTTGGCACTGGAATAAAAATTATTTCAGAAAATGAAGCAAGAAAAAAAAATCCTGACTATTTCTTTGTTACACCTTGGGGGTTTATTAAAGAATTTTTGAAAAGAGAAAAAAAATGGACAAAAAAAGGTGGAAAATTTATTTTACCTTTCCCTTTATTTAAACTAATTAGTTAAAATGAAAAAGAAAATAGCTTTAATATTAGGTGTGACTGGTCAAGACGGATCATTCATAGCCGATTTATTGGTTAAAAAAAACTATTTAGTACATGGTTTTGTAAGAAAATCTGCAACAGGAAATCTTAAGAATATTAAGGATTTAATTGAAACCAAAAAAATTCAAATACATCATGGTGATGTACTTGATTATTCATCGTTAGAAAGAGTTTTTAAAAAAGTTAAACCAGATGAAATTTATAATTTTGCTGATCAGGACCATGTGAGATGGAGTTCTGAATTACCTATTTATTCATTTGATGTTACTGGTAGCTCTCTAATTAAGATTTTAGAAATAATAAAAAATTCATTGCCAAAAACAAAGTATTTTCATCCTTTTTCCTCAAATATTTTTGGAAACAGTAATAACAGCCAAATAAGTGAAAATGAAAATTTTTCTCCACTAAGCATATATGCACTTGGTAAAGTAACTGCTTATCACGCATGTAAAATTTATAGAGATGTTCATAAATTAAAAATTTATGGTGCTATTTTTTTTAATCATGAGTCTGAACGTAGGCCCGAAGAATATGTTACTAGAAAAATTACAAAAGCTGTTGCGAAAATATTTTACAATAAACAAAAAAAATTAAAACTCGGAGATGTATCAGCCAAAATTGATTGGGGATACGCTAAAGACTATGTAGAAGCAGCTTATAAAATTATGCAAAAGAAAAAACCGCAATTTTTTATTATAGGTAGTGGAAAAAAAACTTCTGTGATTGAATTTGTAAAAAAATGTTTTTCATATGTAAAAATGGATTATAAAAAATATTTAATAATTGATAAAAAATTATTTAGAAAAGGCGCTACAAAAACTCTCGTTGCAAATACCAAAAAAGCTAAAAAAGAAATAAATTTTAAAATCAAAACCAACATAAACAATTTAGTAAAGATAATGATGGATAATGATTTAAAAGCTGAAAGAAAAAAAATTGAACAGTAGGTCAAAAACAAATTCAGGTATTTTGTTTTTTTTTTGAAAAAATAACTAGAAGTCATCCTTTTTTATATTTTATCATTAGAGCTTTAATAAGATATACAAATATTTTTGAAGAAGATGCTAAAGGTGTTAGGTACATTGGTTTTAAAAATGATGTTAATATTATTGATGTAGGTGCAAGTGACGGTATTTCAGCCAAATTCTTTATCAATAATCTTAATGTGAAAAAAATTTTTTGCTATGAACCATATAAACCCTTTGTTGAAAAAATAAAAAAATTACGTAATAGTAAAATTATTGTAAAACCTTTTGCAATTGGTGAAAAAAAGAAAAATCTAGACGTGTACTATCCTAGATATAATTTATTTGGAAAAAATTTTGATCTCATTACTTATACTTATTATAATAGAGAGTCTTTAAGAAAACAGATACAATTAGATTTTTTATTCGATAAAAACATTAAGATAATTAAAGACAAAATTAAGATAAATCTATTTAAAATACCTAAGGACAAAATTGATCTTATTAAAATTGATGTCAATGGTTATGAATTATCAGTTTTAAAAAGTATGATAAAATGTATTAAAAGAGATCGACCAGTAATTCTTTTAGAAACTGGAAGTGATATAAAAATGATTAACAATTTACTTAAAAGATTATCTTATAAACAATACAAATTTGAGGTAGATTCAAAAAAATTTGTGCATATAAAAAAAAATTATCCGTTAAATACTTATTTTATTTATAAAAAATTTTAATTAAATTATTTAAATGTCTGAAAAAAAAATTTCCATTATTTTGTCTACATTCAATGAGGCTGCAGCTATAGAAAAAACTATTAATGAGATCATTAAATTCATTCCTGATGTAGAAATTGTAATAGTTGATGATAATTCAAATGATGGAACAATTGAAATTTTAGAAAAGTTGGAAAGTGATAATATTAAAGTTTTTCTTAGAAAAAAAACGAAAGGTTTAGCTTCAGCTTTTTTGCTTGGTTTGATTAATACCAGTGGAAATTATATTGGTTGGATTGATTCAAACATGACAAAAACTGTAAAAATGTTTCCAAAAATGATCGAGGAATTAAATGATAACGACATTGTGCTTTTATCAAGATTTGTAAAAGGTGGAATGGATGAAAGAAATATTGTCAGAAAATGGTCAAGTTATATATTGAACAAAATAACAAAGTTTATATTAAGATCTCAAGTAAATGATTTAAGTAGTGGTATATTTATTATGAAGAGAAAAGTTCTTTTAGACTCACTTCCAATTGCCTCTGGCCATGGAGAGTTTATGATTGAATTTTTATATAAAGCAGAAACTAAGGGAAATAAAATAAAGGAATTAGCATATACACAACCAATCGATGAGGAGGGAAATAGTAAGAGTTATCCAAATTTAATAAAATTTGCTACGCTAGGCTTCTTTTATTTTGTTAGAATACTACAAACTCTTTTCAGAAGATAAAAATGATAACTAAAATTATAGACAAAAAAAAAATTTTGGCCTTAATAATTCGCCCTAGTTTTTTAAAAAAAAAAGGTATTAATTTTTTTACTCCGCATTCATTATCACAACAAGTTGCTTTTATGAGTCACAAAAAAAATCATGTTATAAAACCGCATATACATAAAAAAAAATTAAAAAAAATTTATGATACAAATGAATGTTTATTTATACTCAAAGGTGAAATGAGAGTAGATTTTTATAGTAAACAAAAAAAATTTTTAAAAAGCACAATCTTAAAAAAAAATAATATTATATTGTTACTTTCTGGGGGACACGGGTTTAAAATAATTAAAGATTGTAAATTTCTAGAAATAAAGCAAGGTCCCTATAAAATTGGACGGGACAAAGAAAGATTTAGTGGTAAAAAGAAATAAGTTTATACCTGTAAACGTTCCTTTGCTGAACTCTAATGTTCATAGAAATGTAAATATATGTCTAAAAACTAATAGACTAACTAGTGGAAAATTTATTGAAAAATTTGAAAAATCTTTTTCTAAACTTCACTCAAAAAAATATGCAATTTCTGTGTCTAATGGAACTGCTGCATTAGAGATTGCTGTAAAATCTTTAGATTTAAAAAAAGGATCTGAAGTAATCATTCCTAACTTTTCTATTATTTCTACTGCTTTGTCGGTAATAAAAAATAATCTTATTCCAGTATTTGTGGATTGTGAGATGGACACATGGAATGTCTCGCCTGATGAAATAATAAAAAAAATTACAAAAAAAACGAAAGCTATAATTATTACACACATTTATGGATTACCTGTTGATATGGAAAAAGTTTTAATTTACGCAAAAAAAAGAAATATCAAAATAATTGAGGATGCTGCAGAAGTCATAGGTTTAAAATACAAAAATAAATTTTGTGGTTCTTACGGAGATGTAAGTATTTTTAGTTTTTATGCAAATAAACATATCACAACCGGTGAAGGTGGTATGATCATTACTAATAATAAAAAAATTTATGAAAATTGTAATTCTTTTAAGAATTTATGTTTTACAAAGTCATACTTTGATAGATTTAAACATACTGATATAGGATGGAATTATAGAATGTCAAACTTACAAGCAGCTATTGGTGAGGGGCAAATCAAAAATCTTAATCAAATTATTAAACGAAAGAGAATTATAGGCGATAAATATTTTAATGTATTTAGAAAAAATAAAAAAATTATTTTACAATCAAATAAAATCTCTTCTGCAAAAAATATTTATTGGGTTTTTGGAATAGTTTTAAAAGATAAACTAAGAAATAAGAGAAACCTTGTTATGAAAAAATTACTAAAATTAGGGATCGAAACTAGACCTTTTTTTTATCCTATGCACCTTCAAAAAATTTTAAAAAAATATATTACCCGAAATAAAGGAACATTTAAAAATTCACTTTATATTTCTAAAAATGGTTTTTATATACCTTCTGGATTAGGTATCACTAATAAAGAGATAAAATTTGTTATCAAAGAAGTAAGTAAAATTTTAGCTTAAACGTATCTGAAAACTAAAATAAAATACAAAATACAAACCAATGTAGCAATCCAAAGCATGCTTCCCACTATTCCTAACCAAGCCAAATGAATAAACGCACTTCCTAAAAGAGATACAAACAATCTATCTCCCCTGGTAGTATCTAGTCCAAGGATACCTCTTCTTGGAGATCCGCCCGGTACTTTCTTTTCCCAAAAATACATTACAGTAATACAAACTGCGATAAATATAAAA
>MDTG01174284.1_pt1 | contig 11488 bp, 3 predicted proteins | sample 811421 | NCBI WGS metagenome assembly MDTG01 (sample SAMN05326645, study PRJNA326480) | marine metagenome | isolation source: seawater | place: Pacific Ocean: South East | collected 2011
CATCCCAAGGACCATTCATTACTATCTGAAAGAGGTTGCTGAAGAGCTTTCTTTCTTAGCTGCCTTACAAATTGTTAAATACGTTTTGGATTTGGTTGTTCGTTTAACTTGTTTGGCCTTGGAATCCCTCGGTGCTGCCCTATCTGATTTAGTATCGGGAACAAACCATCTTAGAGATCTGCTAATGAATGAATTGTGTGGTGCAGATGCCAGAGATGAACAAATTGAAGAGGCTGTCACAAATTTGGTTAATAGCATCGGCGATGTTGAGACTGACTGCTTGAGAGCCATGGACCCGGCAGAAATGGGTGATTATATTGATAGCCTGTCCGCGACACTGTTGTCCACTGAGATTCTTAGTCTGCTGCAAGGCACTGCCGGCCCTGATGTCTTGGATATGGCAGCACAAGTTGCTCGCCTGTCTGGTTCGGAGTGTATCGCAGAGATTTTTGGTGATCCAAATAATATTCGCGACTTGTTTAACAGCTTAGGTAACATAATAAACCTTGGCCCCTTGCAAGACCTTGTTGAACAACTAGAGGGAATCAACGACAACCCACTTTACGCTAGCCCTAATATTTGTGCAGACCCAACGGCATTGGATAATGTTAATAAAGTTCGTTGTTACCTTCTGTCCAAAAAGGGTTTAACACAAGAGGAGTGTGAAGAGGAGATTGGCAAGCTCAAAGACAAGGCTTTGGAAGACTTGGCAGATCTAGCTGATATCATGCAAGGCAACGTCCCTCCCGGCCCCGGTATCAACTCTACAGGCCCCAACCTTTGTGGTCCCGAAGACGGCGTGTTCCCATATGATTCAGTTGCTTACCTTGATGCAACTTCTGCGCTAACTGACGCGATGTTTGAAGATCTAGCGATCGAATATTCTCGCGACCTGCTAGGACCGGGTGGCTTCTTGAACTTTGTTTTGGCAGACACAAACGGCAAAGGTTTGATCGCGCACAACTTCTTTGTTAGACTTTTGGGTGCATCAAAAGCCGAGAACTTACCCGGCATTGGTTTCTACACAGACAATGCAATTAATGTTCCCGGTCAGACAAAACCAATAAATAAAAATGGCAACAAGCTTGATGATTTCGGAAGCTCTTTTTTTGTGATCGGCGCACCAATCAACATCAACGCTGTCAATGGTGGTTTTCCACCCGGTGTTGCCTCGTATCTTAGGAAAGAATTAGAAAATCTTAACATTAATTATAGGACCACAGTTACCCCGATAGGTTATGATTCTATTCAGGATGCCATTGATGAAGGCAAAGAAGTTATAGCAAGAAACGATTTGGTTGGGAGATTAAGGTCAGATTATATCGAAGCATGGCTTGACGAGTATTATGATAATTGGAATGACGCCCCCGATAATAAGAAGGGTAGAATTGATTTCGATTTAAGAGCAGGTATAAACACTCAGTATCCCGGTCTTTTTGTTACTGCTGATTCATTACCAGAATATGAGATGATGGGGACTTTCGAAAATCCCATTCAGATAGGTATGCGATTTGACCTCCCGTTCCCCAATGGCGTCGGCCTTATCGACCCAATATACAACAGAAATGAACCTGCATACTTGGCTGCTGAGGTTCTTGAAGGCAAGCAAGTTTGGGGTGGTCTGGGCCATAAGTTTACTGGATTTGGTAGCGTAAATCTTAAGAGTAAATGGTCTGTGACTAACCGTCGTAGAGCAGCCGAAACAGCTTTTGCTGAGGGCATCATTAGTAAAAACGAAATCGATACTTATTTTAAAGAGGAGATCCCCACTCGATACCATGAGTATAAAAAGCCTATTACTGCTTCTTCGGCTGATGTGGTGCTAGCCTTCGAGGACTACACAAGAGAATACCAGTTCAGAATTGAATTTGATCCAAATCCTGTTGATCTAAGCGGCATCCTGATGTCGTATCCTATCGCACCTAATCAAGTTAGACAAACATACGAAGGTGTTAGGTTTAATGATGTTGTAGATGATTCTTATGTTGTTGTTATATCTGAGTTATATTCGGGCAAAAGCCAACCAGCCGCTGAAGTAGGCGGCGCACCAGCGCCACCTCTTGATATCGCGTCTTCTGGAGAGTTCCAAAGAATTCATGTTCTTCGTAAAGACGCCCTTTCAAACCCAGAAGTTTCAGAATACATAAATTCAGAACTGGATGTATTGACAGAATTAGAGAAAATTCAATTTGGGACTTCTGGTCATGAGTATTCAGAAAATGGTCTTTCGAAACAGGCTGTCACTTTTAACACAATTATCAAATCATCAATTATTGGATCAAACAACCAGCCGGGTATCTTAGCAGAGGGCGGCTTTGGTGAAAATGTTGACCGCGTTGGCTTCTTGCTTCGACAAAATTTAAATGTTATTGGTCTGAGCAAGACACAACGTCAAACATCTTTTGATGACATCAATGGCTATTACCTCGAAGCCATAGCAAAAAGAATTTCTCAAAACCAAAGAGCCTTTGACTTTGGTTACGATGAGAATGAGCTACCAGAAGTTAAAATACTGGATTATAAAAAATATGGTGGCTCCGAGGCTGCTCCACCTTTTTACTTACAGCCGCCTGATCGAAGTGGTTGGTTAGGCTTGCTAGATGATATCGTCCCAGAGTGGGACGGCTGTGAACCAAGAAAGACAGATATAATCAATTTTGGATCGCTTAAAGAGCTTGTAGATGAAAGAAATGCTAGTCTGAAAGATGACCCAAGGCTTGAGATTGATCCGCTTTGTGTTGAGGAGGCCCCATACGATAAGTTAATGGAAAAATACACAGCAGCCTCCTTGGAGGGCATAGTCGCAGCCACTATTCGTATGTATGTAGTTGAAATGATGTTGCAGGGCCTCCCGGTCTTCTCACTTTTCCATACCAGAATACCAGAGAATTTTGACGATATATTCTTGCAATATATTGTAGACAAAATAGAACGTGGCTTAATCGACGAAGGCACCAAGTTTAATTTATTTCAGGGTCAAGTTATCGACAGAACCTACTGGTATCAGTTTATAGAGCAGGCAGTTACATCATTTACAAGAAGGTTGCCACCAGAGTATAATCCAGCAGGAAATGGAGAAATATCTGATCCTACACCTGCCGAGCTTGAGGCGTATGCAAATATCCAAGCGGCTGTTGAAGCGTTCTATCATGTAGAAAAATATGAGTATGATGAGGATCGACTAGGTGTTGCTGCCATGACAGACAACGCGATCAACGGCCAAACATTATTCAAAAGAGTATTGGAGAAGCGACCCACAGCAGCACGTTTAGCCGCCAACGCCCCAGCCGCTGGGTTCAGTAAAAGAAAAGCAAGAGCGTCTAAGAAGCTGGCTTTTGAAACTATCATATCTGAAACCATGGATGATGCTAAAATTATTCTTACCAGACTCGTTAGAGAGGAGTTAGAAAGAATCGCCGAAAATTTCAATGAGTCAATGCAGCCAGCTATCTTCTCAATGCACCAACTTCTGTTAGGTAACCCCGCGTTTATTGAAGGTTCGCTTACAACTTCAGAGTTAGGAGAAGGTAACCCCCGTGACCCAGCACCAGTCTGGGTTCCAACCGGCATTGCAGGTTATAGCGACTCAGAGAATCCAGACGGAAAGTTTTTTGAAGACTTGCTTAATTCGTATGAAACTACACCATTTATACTACAAAGATATATTAAGATTAAAGACAAAGAGCTGCCCATAGATCCTTCCCCTGTTGATATAGCACGCCAAGCTGTTGTTACAGGCGTGTCTAGGGCTCCTGATACATATGGTGTGGTTAATATTGAACGTTGGGATGAATATATTCAACAACTAAAAATTTCTGGAGTAAGAGGTAACATATCTGAATACTTTGGTGATCTAGAAACAACAACTGATGCCGATGGTAAAGAAGTATCTGTTGGAGAAACTGGTTGGAAATTTGGTTTGCGAATATGCTATATGCCAGATGACACATTAGAAAAGAAATATTTTTATAATATGTTCAGAGACTCAGGCATTTCTGATGATAAAATGTTAAGACAAAAGGCATTCAATGGGGGCAAGATACTTATACCTGTTGCCCATGGAGAGTTAGAAATACCAGATCAGGAATTAACAAATTTTGATCCTGCCTCTTATGATATTGACTGTCTTGTTAGAGAGTTGATCAAAGACCCAGCCTATAAAACCTTATTTGAATACTGTTTCCCACTAAAAACCTTTTTGTCTATACTAACTATTTATACTATAAAGGCATTCTTGCCATCTATTGGCAATAGTGGTTCACCAGATGAGGGAGGAGATTATTGGGTTCAAGCAGGAGGTAAGGCAATGTCAGGCTTCCGTCGATGGGAGAATAGGGCAGAGCCTTTCAGAAAATCAGGCAAAAAAGCTAGAGAGATGTTTGAGACTCTTTATAACTCAACAATTAAAGATAATAGCTACAATGATAGAAATGACGCAGGACAAAAAGAAAAATGGTTCAAAAAACTTAGACCAAGATTTAATGCAGATATTGGGTTGCGTTGGTGGATGAGGCCAAGAAGAAGAGATAGGCCTTACGATAAATATGGAAACGAATGTGATTAAGGAGTAATAATATGGCAAGGGGATTAGCACCAAAATTAAATTTAGAACTAAACTCTGAAGATGGGGCTTATGCTTTATTGAAAAATGTTCCTGAACTAGCGAAACAAAACCTTAAGATGGTCATTCTTACTTCACCGGGTGAAAGAATTTTTGAACCGAATTTTGGTGTCGGCATTCGTAGATTTTTGTTTGAACAAGGTAGCAATGGTGTTGAACAACGCGCTGAACAAAGAATCGTTGACCAAGTGACCAGATACTTGCCATATATAAGACTAAATCAAGTTCAAGTATTTACACCTAACACCAACCCTAATATTCCAAGCAATACTCTTTCCGTCACGATCGATTATACAGTGCCCTCAACCCGCACCGGCCAACAAACATTAGATATTAATATTTCTTACTAACTAATTATATCAAGAGGGTCAACTAATGGCAAAGACGAAAGTCCCGATTAAATACACAAGTAGAGAGTTCGATTCAATTAGGGCAGATTTGGTAGATTATGCCAGAAGATATTACCCTGATACAGTTAGAGATTTTAGCGAGGCCTCCTTCGGCGCTCTTATGCTAGATTCTGTTGCCTATGTTGGTGATATACTGTCCTTTTACTTGGACTACCAGACAAACGAATCATTTTTAGACTCTGCTATCGAGTATGATAACGTTATTCGCCAAGCCCGACAGATGGGATACAAGTTTCGAGGTAGTGCCTCAGCGACCGGCATAGTGGTTTTATACGCTATTGTTCCTGCTAACACTCAAGGCTTGGGTCCAAGAACCGACTACTTGCCTATTCTTAAAAAAGGAACCACACTTTCCTCTGGCAAGGCCGGATATATCCTTACAGAAGACGTTAGGTTTGATCATCCCTCCAACCAACAGGTCGCAGCCAGATTTAATTCAACCACAGGCAACCCTACGCATTATGCAATCCGAGCCCAAGGCAAGATTATTTCAGGTAATTTTATTACTGAAACGATCAGTGTTGGAGACTTTGAAAGATTTCGTAGATTAAAACTTAGCACTCCAAATATTGTTGAGGTAGTTAGTGTTACTGACCGTGAGGGTAATGAATATTTTGAAGTTGAGCAATTATCACAAAATATGATTTTTAAAGATGTAGCTAATAAAAAGAGTGCTGATAAAGATAGAGTGCCTGCAATTCTGAAACCACATATTGCACCACGACGTTTTGTTATGGAGCGTGAAAGAACAAATACATTCTTGCAGTTTGGCTATGGATCTGATAAAGAGCTTTCTGCCCCGTCAATCGTTGACCCAGCTAGTGTTGTATTACAACAGCACGCTAAAACCTACACGACTGACGTCTCTTTTGACCCCTCAAAGCTGCTGTCTACAGACAAGCTAGGTGTAGTGCCGTCCAACACAGAATTAACAGTGGTCGTTAGAGCAAATACTACATCTAATGTCAACGCTGCTGTTGGCACTATCAAGACTCTTGTGTCAGCCTTAGTAGAGTTTAATGACTCATCTAGAGTTCCTGACACTGTGAAAAGAGAAATTATTGATTCCATGGAGGCCTACAATCAAGAAGCAGTGGTTGGAACCCCGGTGCTCCCATCAATCGATGAGATTAGAAGAAGAAGTCTCGACACATTTGCTTCACAGGGTCGAGCCGTTACTCAAGAAGATTATGTTGCTTTATGCCACACAATGCCCTCTAAGTTTGGCGCAGTTAAGCGCGCCGCTATCTACAGAGATCCCGATAGTTTGAAAAGAAATCTTAACTTATATGTTTTGACTGAATCACCAACTGGGAAATTAGAAAAAGCCAATGATTCATTAAAGAAAAACTTGAAAGTTTGGCTCAATAGTGTTAGAATGATAAATGACACTGTTGATATCTTAGATGCTGAGATTGTTGACATTGGTATAGAATTTCAAGTTGTTGCAAACGCAGAGTTTAACAAGTTTGATGTTCTGCAAGAGTGCAACGCAGCATTGCGTAGTAAGTTTTCTCAGCCATTATTTATTGGAGAACCCCTCTTCATCACAGATATTCATAACGAATTAAGTTCGCTAAGATCTGTCGCAGATGTTGAAAAAGTTAAAATAATACGTCGCACCGGAACTAATTATTCTAACACAAGAGTAGACATTGATCGCTTAATGTCTGATGACGGGAGATATCTAAATGTTCCAAAGAACGCTTGTATGCAAATCAAGTTCCCCAAAACTGACATAAAAGGCTTTGTGAGATAATGGCTATAAAAAGATACTTTGCTTCAATAGACAACACAATAACAAACGCCTTTAAGACCGACCTTCGAACAAGAGGGACAGGCTCAAACATGGGCGCTTCCGACGTCCTCGAAGTATTTTCTTTGTTCGGGCAACAGGACAGCGCCAGTTCGGAGCTATCTCGCGTTCTTATTCAATTCCCAATGGACCAGATTACAACGGATAGGTCTGCTAGTGTGATACCAACTAGCGGTAATGTTGATTTCTATCTGCGTGTATTTAACGCCAAACACAGCCAAACGCTGCCAAAAAATTACAATATGATTGTTGCAGCCGTTGAAAAACCTTGGAATGAGGGCGATGGCTTGGATATGGAAGGTTACAAAGATGTTGACGAGAGCAACTGGATCAAGGCTAGCAGCACCACTAACTGGACTAACCAAGGTGGCGATTACCGGCATGGCCCCGGATTTTCTTTCACTGCGTCATTTGATAGCGGTGTTGAAGATATTGAAATAAATATATCTTCTTTGGTTGAGAGATGGGCTAACGACAGCACCAAGCCAGATTCATACCAATCCATCCCTAACTATGGTGTTGGTCTTTTTGTGGCACCAACCGAAGAAGCAGCAGACCGATCATATTATACTAAGAAGTTTTTCGCAAGAGGGACTGAATTCTTTTATAAAAAGCCGTGTATTGAAGCTAGGTGGAACTCCTCCACTAAAGATGATCGAGGAAACTTTTTCTACAGTAGTTCTCTGGCACCTGCGGACGATAATGTAAACACCTTATTCTTATACAACTATGTTCGTGGTCGCTTGCGAGACATTCCCGGCTTAGATTCAACAGGCGGCAAGATTTTTGTTTCCTTGTATTCAGGTTCATCCGACAATACAGGCCCATCAACTTCAGTGTTGCACTTAGCTAAGGGCGGCGGTATCGTCAGTGATCTAGATTTTAACGTTACAGGCGGTAAGATCTCCACGGGTATCTACACTGCCTCCGTCGTGATAACAGCCTCACAGACGCCACCAGCTACCTTATTTGACGTGTGGCACGATGGGACAGGACCAGCCGGCGGTCTGAGCGCAGTTCAGTATCAAACTGGATCAATTATCCCAAACGAAGTTTATACCTCTCTCACTAATCCTTCTGATAGATTTGTGACAAGCATTACAAATCTTAAGCCAACATACAGTAGAGACGAGACTACAAGATTTAGAGTTTATATTAGATCTAAAGATTGGAGCCCGACAATCTATACCAAGGCCACTGAAGAAGTTGAGTCAACTATTATAGAGAGTGCATCTTTTAGTATCCACCGAATCGTTGATGATTTTGTTGTGTTCACGCACGGAACGTCATCAACTGGTGACACATCTCGCGGAGCAGTGGAAACACTCCACACCATGATGTCATACGACGTCTCTGGTAACTATTTTGATTTTGATATGGGCCTTTTGGAAGATGGATTCTCGTATGGCATCACCACTGCTTACTACAATGACTCGATAGGGTCTTGGCAAGAGCAGCCAGAAATATTTAAGTTTAGAGTTGAGACGAGGCAGAGAGATTAATGTCAATAAAAGACCTCTTTAATAATCCTAAAGGGACAAAAATATTATCTTCCGAGGATTTTGACAAAGAAGTCCAAAAGGTTGAGTCGATCGAGAATGTTCAGTCTAAGTTTCGGAACAAAGAACGGTTCATCCCGAATGTAGACTTTAGTAAACCCGGCAACTTCGCTCGCTATGGGCTTGCAAAAGATTATTATATTGACGCTGTTGATAGAATCTCACGCGAGTATCCGTATGATGGGACACTTAGAGAGAGAACAGAGTTTATTAACAGTTCTTCGTATCTCGACCAATATGTTCTAGAGAGCAGATACCCAAGAACAACTGGTTATGCTGTCTTATCTGCTGATGGTTGGGGCTCGCTAGATGGGTCGATAACAGGAGAATATGGTAAACCAGCAAGCGTTGAGTTTATTAAAATTCTTGGGGGACCAAACACAGCATCTTATGGTATGCCAACTGGCTCTTTATATCAAACTTTCACTGGATCAAACATTTATGATGCTGGCATCTATGATACCGAGGGCATTTTAGCAAACGGCAGGCTTGGAACTAGAGAATCAAACTTAAAGTTTGACCCTACAAGGGGCGTTACTGTTGAGTTCTGGATGCGTAAGTTTGATTACGCCGGCGCAGCCTTAACTAAGAAAGAAGTTATTTTTGACCTATGGAACCAAAACAATACTGGTAGTTCCACAGATCCATCACACCTTACCAACCAAGCGTATGGCAGGTTCACACTTGAATTGTCTGCATCCTCCGGTCCTCCACAGGGTGGAGCTGATACATTCCGCCTAACCTTGCAATCTGGGTCAAGTGAGTATGGATTCTACAACCAGTCAATCTCAGATTCTACAATAACCGCAGCGACGATCGCAGACAAGAAGTGGCACCACTATGCCGTATCTGTCCTCACAGCTTCTTCACCGGACAACCACGGGACCGAAGTTAAGTTCTATGTTGATGGTAAATTAAACAACAAGGCCATTTATGGCGACATGGGTGTCAGTCATATTACTGGCGCGCTCATAGCACACATCGGTGCGCTCGCCGATGCTCCATCCGGCTCGACTTACAACTCATTAGTGGGTAGCATGGCCGGTTACGGTAAGCTATCAGCATCGCTTGATGAATTCAGATTCTGGAAAGTTGCAAGGACAGATGAGCAAATCCTTAACAATTATAGGTATCAAGTTGGCGGTGGCACCAACAATGATATTGCAAACGCTGAACTTGGTGTTTACTATAAGTTTAATGAAGGAATCACAGGAACTTCATCTGTGGACTCAAACGTTTTAGATTATTCTGGACGCATATCAAATGGTAGATGGACTGGCTATGTCGGGTCTAACTCCAGAAATACAGGTTCTGCAATTGTGTCTTCGTCCGCAGGCACCGAGTTCCAAGACCCAATCATCTATTCATTCCACCCTGATGTTCAACAGCTTCGTAGTGATTTAGAAGCGACTGGTTCTCTTTACGATAACCTTAACAATTCTAGCCTCTATCATAGTATGCCGTCATGGATTATCGAAGACGACACAGAGGGCAACCAAGAACTTAGGAAATTGTCTCAGATCCTCAGCAGCTACTTTGATTCACTTCACCTGCAAATTAAGTCGCTCTCTGGTCTTAAAGACATGACTTATTTAAGTTCTAGCTTTGAACCAGCAAAACCTGCACCGTTCTCAAACCGCTTACTCACATCTAAAGGTTTTGTGGCACCAGAATTGTTCGCAGACGCTGATCTTGTTGCACAAGTTCTCGCTAGAGATGCTGATAGAGAGTATGAACTTGATCTTACCGATATCAAAAACTTTATTTACAAGAACATTTACAACAACTTAACAGGGATTTATAAGTCTAAGGGCACCGAGGCAGCGTTTAGGAACCTTATCCGCTGCTTTGGTATCGGTGATGAGATAGTCAAAATGAAGGCATACGCAAATAATGCCTTGTATAAGCTTGAAAACAGCCACTACATGTCGGCTGTGCCTAAGAAAACCATTAATTTCAACCACCCAGATCATTTTAGTGCAACTGTTTTCCAGAATTCAGGAACAAATGATGAGCAAAACTCAAAAGTTATTTCTGGATCTTCGGCATTTACGTCAGGCTATCCAGAAAGAGTTGATGTTCCGTTTACAATGGAGTGCGAAGTTGTCTTTCCGAAGAAGCTGACCCCAAGAAACGAAGCATACTTCGTAACAAACTTCTTATCATCGTCTATCGCAGGTTGGCACAGGCCCATAGATTCAGAGGTGATAGCAGAATCGTTCAACACATTTCACCCCGACGACCACAATCTCCAGCTATACGCAGTCAAAACCAAGCCAAACTCAGAAGATGCTTATTTTGTATTGACTGGTTCGAATGGAAACATTGGTATCGAGATTGAAACCGACGTGTATCCAAATGTTTATAACAACGAAAAATGGAACTTTGCTATCAGAACCAGTCGCGCCAAGCGCGATGGCGGTGGAGGCAGAGTGTCAGGATCGGCAGCGGGTTCAATCGATGGCCTAATCGAAAATACCGTTGTTGAGTTTATCGGATTAAATTACAAGGGCGATATACTTCAAGAAAGCTTCCACCTTTCTGGAAACACTAATGTTACTGGAGCCATTGATCTTTTAAGTAACGCAAACAAGAGATTTTATGTTGGTGCCGATCGCACTGGCTTCTCTGGCTCTGTTGTGACACAAACTGATGTTAAGATATCACAGCTTCGCTATTATCAGAGTTTCTTGTCTAAGCAGGCTATTCACGCTCATGCGCTAGACGTGTTTAACTATGGAACCCAAAATGCCTTTAGAAACGCATACCTAGATTCTACTTTTGCAGATGGTATGGATATTCCACAAGCAGAAACTTTAGCCCTTCACTGGAACTTCTCCGATGTTACCGGCTCTGACTCCAACGGAGAATTTCTTGTTCAAGACCATTCCTCCGGCTCAGTCGCTCTCCATAGCAGATACGCAGGCCTTGGAAAGGTTACAAGAAATCAGCACTTAGGGCTAGGCTATGGATTTAAAACTAGCAGCACCGCCAGTGTCGCAGTCGAATATCTTAATACTGCAAGACAACAACTGCCAGAGATCGTAAACAGTTCGGATGCAGTAAATGTTTTAACAAACGA
>MDTG01277493.1_pt1 | contig 11488 bp, 13 predicted proteins | sample 811421 | NCBI WGS metagenome assembly MDTG01 (sample SAMN05326645, study PRJNA326480) | marine metagenome | isolation source: seawater | place: Pacific Ocean: South East | collected 2011
TTTAAAGAGAAAAAAGGACCCCAAAACCAAATTGAAATGCTATAAGACAAGTAAATAAAGGGTTTTTTAAATACAACGTGAGATTGAATATAAATAAATTGAGAATTACTCTTAGAAACACTCTAATTGACATTTGGGAGTATGTAATTCCGATATGGAAAATTTCAGGATTATTCAAAAGAATAAAATCCAAAAAAGATTTGGAAAATTTTATTCAAGAAAGATCGGCACACGTTACCCAAACTACACTTTATGGATATTTAAAAACTAGAATTGGGGTTAAATACGTTGCTATGATGGAGGATGAAGTTTTTAATAAATCAATCAACATTGCGAAATGGAATATCTACATGGTTGCGTTAGCGGACTGTAGTTTTTATGTTTTTTCTTATTTGATGTCAGAAAAAAATCTAAAAGAAAATGATTGCAAAGAAATTTTTTTAAATATTTTAAATAAAGAGATAAAAAATGGATTAGCTGATGATATTTATAATACAGGAAAATTAGATTTTTTAAAAAGGCTAGAAAATATTAATTTCAATAATTATTATCTTAAAGATCCTTTTCAAAAAAGTGGGGAAGCTTTATATTACTGGTCTCCGATAGCGGACGAACTTAAAACTTTAGATAAAAAAATTGTTTTAAATTCGATCTCATTAAAATGGGGTCTTGTGAAAAATGAATTTACAAAATTAACAAAGGATTTGAACTTTTGTTAACCTTTGTTCTGCCTGTTATCAACTAAAGAAGTTACAACACTTGGATCAGCTAAAGTAGTAGTGTCACCTAGATTATCTGGCTCATTCGCTGCAATTTTTCTTAAAATTCTTCTCATTATTTTTCCAGATCTAGTTTTTGGAAGACCTGGAGCAAATTGAATAACATCTGGAGTAGCGATTGGTCCTATTTGTTTTCTTACCCAGAGTTTTAGATCTCTTTCTAAATCACCTGTAGGTTTCTCTTCAGCGTTTAGGGTAACATAACAATATAGACCATTACCTTTTATGCTGTGAGGAAAGCCTACTACTGCTGCTTCGGCTACTTTTGGGTGAGCAACAAATGCGCTCTCTATTTCTGCCGTTCCTAAGTTATGACCAGAAACAATTATAACATCGTCAACTCTTCCTGTAATCCAATAATATCCATCTTTATCTCTCCGACATCCATCACCAGTAAAATATTTTCCTTCAAACTGCGAAAAATAAGTATCAATAAACCTTTGGTGGTCGCCATAAACAGTTCTCATCTGCCCTGGCCAAGATGAAGCCATACATAATCTTCCTTTTCCCTCACCTTTTATGACTTTACCATCTTTATCTACTAGTACAGGCTTAATCCCATAAAATGGTTTAGATGCGGAGCCTGGTTTCAAATCTATTGCCCCTGGTTGAGGAGCTATCAAAATCCCCCCCGTCTCTGTTTGCCACCAAGTATCAACTATAGGACACCTTGAGTCTCCTACTGTTCTATAGTACCACATCCACGCTTCAGGATTTATCGGTTCTCCTACTGTTCCTAATAATTTAAGAGTTTTTCTGCTAGTCTTTTTAACAGGACCATCTCCCTCTCTCATTAAAGCTCTAATAGCAGTTGGTGCAGTATAAAATATATTAACTTTGAACTTATCAACTATTTGCCACCATCTAGAACTATCAGGATAATTAGGAACGCCCTCAAACATAATAGTAGTAGCTCCATTAGAAAGAGGACCGTAAATTATATAGCTATGACCTGTTACCCATCCAATATCTGCGGTACACCAATAAATATCATTTGATTTATAATCGAAAATATATTGATGTGTCATCGAAGCATAAACCATATAACCGCCAGTCGTATGCAAAACGCCTTTCGGTTTACCTGTGGAGCCAGAAGTATAAAGAATAAATAATGGATCTTCAGCATTCATTTCTTCTGGATCACATTTAGCTGGTACAGATGAAATTAATTCTTTATAAGAAACGTCTCTTTCGTGATTCCAATCTACTTGATTTCCTGTTCTTTCCACAACAACGCATTTTTTTACACCTGGACATTGATCTAATGCTTCGTCAGCAATTTTTTTAAGAGGAATTATTTTTCCACCTCTTACTCCCTCATCGGCTGTAATTAAATATTCAGACTCGCAATCACTAATTCTTGTAGCTATAGAGTCTGGAGAAAATCCCCCAAATATTATTGAATGAACTGCACCTATTCTCGCACAAGCAAGCATTACATATGCAAGCTCAGGTATCATAGTTAAATATATAGTTACCCGGTCACCTTTTTGAATACCCAAACTTTTTAAACCATTTGCTGCCTTGCACACATTTTGATGTAACTCTCTATATGAAATTTTTTTAGTATCTGAAGGGTCATCACCTACCCAAATTATTGCAGTTTTGCTTGGGTTCTTTTTTAAGTGTCTGTCGATGCAGTTAGCTGATGCGTTTAAAGTTCCATCATAAAACCACTTAATCTTCACTTCATCTTTACTATATTTTACATCTTTAATTTTTGAATATTTTTTGATCCATGTAATTCTTTTCCCTTCTTTTGCCCAAAACTTGTCATTTTCTTTTATAGAAAGCTTATATTTCTTTTTGTATTTGGACTCATTTACGTAAGCGTGATTTGACCAGCTATCAGAAACTTTAATAATTAAATTACCATCACTATCTTTTGATTGTAATGGAGCTTTAAAATTAATCTTTCTTACTTTTTTTTTGCTTATTCGTTTGAATTTTTTTCTAGTTTTAGATTTTCGTTTTTTAGAAGCTTTTCTAGTTTTTTTCCTAAATCTTTTTACTTTTCTAGATTGCTTTCTTACTTTTCTAATTTTTTTAGACTTTTTCTTTTTTTTTCTTTTTTTTTTAGCCACAAAAACCTCTTAATTTTCTATACTTTACCCATGTTATAAATAATTTTCCAGCTTTTATAATCTATTGGCATAACTGATAACCTACTTTGTTTTATCAACGGTAAATGAGAAATTTTCTTGTTTTTTTTAATTTTTTCTAGAGTTACAGGTTTTTTCAATTTTTTCTCAAACCTAACTTGAACGGCTACAAATCTCTTTTCTTTGTCAGTTTCATCGATAAAAGCTGATTTTATCACTTTGACAATGCCCACTATCTCTTTCCCAATATTTGAGTGATAAAAGTAACATAAATCATTAACCCTCATCCTTTTTAAATTATTTGCTGCTTGGTAATTTCTTACCCCGTCCCATGTTGCGCCTTTAGTCCCAGCTTTTTTTTGCTGATCTATAGACCATACATCTGGTTCAGATTTAATTAACCAATATTGCATTACAATTTTAAACCAGGGCCTTTCATATAAGGAGCATATTTATCTAATGGCCAACGAGATTTAGCTGTTACACTAAAATCATTTGACAAATTTTTCCTTATTCTTTTGATACCGGCCCATGCAATCATAGCTGCGTTGTCACCACAAAATTCAATGTTTGGATAAATACTTTTAACCTTCATTTCTTTTGCTAAATTATTAAGATTTTCTCTTATAGATTTGTTGGCGGCAACGCCTCCAGCAACAACTAATTTAATTTCATCAGAATGGACTTTTTCTTTAAACATATTAATAGCAATTTTTGTTTTTTTATAAAGAATTTTATTAATTGTGTTTTGAAATGATGATGCAAGATTATATTTCATTATTTTATTATTACTAATTTTTTTAGATTCTCTTAATACTGCAGTTTTAAGTCCAGCAAATGATAAATTACATCCCGCTTTGTTAATTATTGGTTCAGGTAATTTAAAAAAGTTTTTATCTCCAAGTTTAGAAAATTTTTCTACGCTTGGCCCCCCTGGATATCCAAGGTCTAACATTTTTGCAGTTTTATCAAAAGCTTCACCTAACGCATCATCAATTGTAGTCCCTAGCTGTTCATAATGATTCACATCTTTTACAATTAAATACTGTGTATGGCCTCCAGAAATTAGCAAAAGTAAATAAGGAAACTTTATATTTGTCTCTAGGCCAGGACTCAAAGCATGGCCTTCGAGGTGATTTACTCCAATAAATTTTTTTTTTCCGAATGCTGCGATTGATTTTCCTATATTAAGACCTACTGTTAAACAAACTACTAAACCAGGACCTGCAGTTGCTGCGACCCCATCAATATCCTTTAAAGTTACTTTACTTTTTTCTAAAGCAGTATTTATTATGTAATCAATATTTTCTAAATGCGCCCTAGCGGCTAGTTCAGGGACAACTCCACCAAATTTTTTATGTTCTGAAATCTGACTAGATACAACATTAGACAAAATATCAGCAGTTCCCTTGTCATTTTCCCTTACTATTGCAGCAGCCGTTTCGTCACAGCTAGTTTCAATTCCTAAAAATGTAATCTTTTTTTTCATCACTTTTCACAGTTTAAATAGTATAAAATAATTCTATCAAATATATAATCAATAAATGATCAAAATTACAATTGGAGCTCGAGACAGTAAATTATCATTAGCCTATGTTACCAAAGTTAAAAAACTCTTGATTAAAAATAATAATGATCTCAATGAGAAAAATATTGCATTTAAAGCAATAAAAACATCAGGTGATAATAACCCAAACTTAAAAATTTCTGAAATAGGAGGAAAAAATTTATTTTGTAAAGAAATAGAGGAAAGCTTATTAAAAAAAGAAATTGATATTGCTGTTCATTCTCTTAAAGATATGGAGTCAGTAGAAAATACAAAGCTCTTAATTGCCGCTTATGTAAAGAGAAATGACTTTCGCGATGTAATAATAAGCAAAAAGATCAAAAATATTTCCGATCTAAAAGATGGAATAAAAATTGGTTCCAGTTCGAGAAGAAGAGAACTTCAATTAAAAAAAATTAACAATGAAATATCTGTAATTAATATACGTGGCAATATTGACACAAGGATAAAAAAAATTAATGAACACAACCTTGATGGAGTGATACTCGCAGCCGCTGGCGTCAAGTCTTTAAATCTCGATGAAAAAATTGCAATTACTTTTGAAACCAAACATATTTTGCCTGCTGTAGGTCAAGGAATAATTGCCGTTCAATGTAGGAAAGGTGACAAAGTAAAAAATTTTATAGAAAAAATTAATGATATAGAAACAAGCCGTTGTGCTATTGCTGAGAGAAAAATGCTTTATACTATTGGAGGTGATTGTGATACCGCAATTGGAGGTTTAGCAGAAATAAAAAATAATAATTTAACGTTAAAAGCGCAACTTTTTTCTGATTCCGGAGAGGAATGTTTCGAACAAGAGCTAACGGGAGTAGCTTCTGATGCTACTTCAATTGGCAAAAAAGTCGGCGAACAATTATTAATTCTTGCTGGGAATAAATTTAAAAAAAAATGAACATTTTAATTACTAGACCACTTTTAGACTCCGAAGATTTAATGGGTAAATTATTTTCCCTTGGTCATAAAATTATTCATGTTCCTACTTTAAAAATTTCTTCTGCAAAACTCAAACCAATTGATCCAGCAAAATATAATGCATTTATATTTACCAGTGCTAACGCTGTAAGAAGTCTAAAGTTAACAAAAACAGATAAAAATAAACTTTGTTTTTGTGTTGGAGCAATAACAGAAAAAATTGTGAGACAAAAAGGTTATATCAATACAATCTCAGCAGGAGGAACAATAAATGCCCTTAAAAATATTATAACCAATTCAGAAAATTTAGATAAAAAAAAGATTATGGCTTACTTTTGCGGTGACAATATTTCTTCAGACTTGGATAAGGAGTTAAAAGAAGAAGGTTTCCAAATAGAGAAAATTATTAATTATACTTCTGAAAAAATTGAAGAATTAAATAAAGACACAAATAATCTAATCAATCATCATCCTCCTGACATAATCTTTGTCTATTCAAAGAGAAGTGCAGAAAGCTTTATAGATTTAACAAAAAAATACTCACTCAATGGGCTAATGACACAGTCAAGAGTTATGTGTATAAGTGAAAAAGTTTTAAACGTATTTAAACAATCTGGGTGGAAAAAATTGGAAGTTTTTGAGGCTGGAAACGAACTAGTAAAACTAAAGAATATTTAAATGGAAGTACTTAATAATTTTAAAAATTTATTTTTGGATGTTTGGCAGGAGGGAATTTCTGGGGTTAATATTTCCGAAATAGTAATTGCTTTGTTAATATTTTTATTTTTCTTATTTTTAAGAGGCGTTTTTTCAAAATTTGTTATTAAACGATTAGAAAAATATGTAACCAAGACAACAAATAATTTTGATAATTCTTTGGTTTCTGCCATGGAAGGCCCTGCAAAATTTTTTCCAATTGTTTTAGGTTTTTTCGTTTCAACTAGTTATTTAACAATAGAGTCTCAAGCAGCAGAATTTCTCGAAACTATTAATCGATCGTTAATAACAATTTTAATCTTTTGGACTTTTCACCAAATAATTGGACCACTTTCTGTAGTTATAAAATCTGTAGGTGATTTAATTTCCAGGGATTTAGTTAATTGGATTATTAAAGCAATTAAAGTTTTAATTTTTATATTAGGTGTCGCAGCAGTTTTAGAACTTTGGGGCATCAAAATTGGCCCTATTATAGCTGGCCTTGGTTTATTCGGTGTAGCGGTAGCTCTAGGAGCACAGGATTTATTTAAGAATCTAATTTCAGGTATTTTGGTTTTAGTTGAAAGAAGATTTCAAGTTGGTGATTGGATTTTTGTTGAAGATGTAATAGAAGGAACAGTCGAGTCTATTGGCTTTAGGTCAACCGTAGTAAGAAAATTTGATAAATCTTTAGCTACCATACCTAATTTTCAATTTGCTGAAAAAGCAGTAATTAATAATTCTCAGATAACAAACAGAAGAATAAGTTGGGTTATAGGCCTAGAATATAGAACTACAAGCAAACAACTTACTGATATAAAAAAAGAAATAGAAGATTATATTAAAAACAGTGATCTTTTTACTACTGCTGAAAATACAATTCTCTCTGTAAAAATTGATCAATTTGCCGCAAGCTCTATAGATGTAAAATTGATATGTTTTACAAAAACTAAACACTATTTAGAATGGATGAAAGTGAAAGATATTCTAGCTATAGAAATTAAAAATATTGTTGAAAAACACAAGGCTTCATTCGCCTTTCCTAGCACATCAATTTATGTGGAGAAGAATTGATGAAATCTATTTTAATTCTATTTGATAACATTGTTAATCTTTATATATGGGTTTTAATAATACATGTAATTTTTAGTTGGCTGGTAGCCTTCAACGTTTTAAATACTAGTAATAGATTTGTTTACTCAGTTTTAGATATATCTTACAAACTTACTGCACCCCCTTTAAACTTTATAAGGAGATTTTTACCCAATCTAGGCTCAATAGATATCTCACCAATAATTTTAATATTGGGTTTAATGTTTTTCAGAAATTTGATTTTTGAGATGTTTGCACCAGGTCTTTTTCTAAGATGATTATTGACGGAAAAAAAGAAGCAGAGATAATTCGTAACAAAATTAAAAAAGAAATTTTCGATATAAAATCTAAAATTTCTAAAACACCAAGTCTTTCCGTCATTTTGATCGGAGATTTTGCTCCAAGCAAGATATATGTAAAAAATAAAGAAAAAAGAGCTCGTGAAGTTGGAATAAATTCTCAAATTATTAGATACCCAAAAAACATTAGTGAAAAAGAAGTCCTAGTTAAAATCGATGAGTTAAACAACGATAAAAATACTACTGGAATTTTGGTTCAACTCCCACTGCCAGAGCAAATTAGCAAAGAAAAAATAATTAATGCAATTCATCCATCTAAAGATGTAGACGGTTTTAATCCTGTCAATGTAGGCAATCTTTCTTCTGGCTATAACTCAATTGTGCCGTGTACCCCTTTAGCATGTTTGTTATTAATTAAAAAAATAGAAAAAGATCTTTCAGGCAAACATGCTGTCATAATTGGAAGATCAAATTTAAACGGTAAACCTATGGCCCAATTATTATTAAAAGAAAACTGCACTGTAACAATTGTTCATTCAAGAACAAAAAATTTACAAAACGAGTGTTTAAAAGCAGATATATTAGTCGCGGCAGCTGGCGTGCCAAACTTAGTTAAAAAAGATTGGGTAAAAGAAAACGCAATCATTATTGATGTTGGTATAAATAAAATAGGTGAAAAAATTGTTGGGGATGTTAATTTTGATGAATTAATAGATAAGGTAAAAGCAATTACTCCAGTGCCTGGTGGGGTGGGTCCTATGACAATAGCTTGTTTGTTAAAAAATACCTTAGAATGTTTTAGAGATCACCAGCTTTAGTCTTATCAATTTTTAGAAATTTACTGTTTCTAAAACGAATTATAACTGTAGCTAAAGCCACGATCAAAATTGCGAGTGAAATATAAATTAAATTTGCAGGATCACTCTCTTTATCTTGCAATATTATAAACCGAGCCAAGGCAGTGATTGCTATAACAAGCGGATAAGTAATTCTTACAGCTCTTGTTTCCCAATAAGACCTTACTAAGCCAATTACCTCTATATAGATGAACATTAAAAGTAAGTCAGCTAAAGTGATATTTCTGTTGATGTACATTTCTTTCATTTCTAAAAAGAAAGCTATTATCGTTGAGATAAGTACAACAACTACTGCAACTAGTTGGATATTTCGAATCGAATTATTCATTAATTATAATCTATCAAAAATTTAGGCTTTATTTAACTGTTTAGAGTGAAATTTTATAAATTTTTCAACCTTTCTCTTATTAAAAGTTTCGTTTTCCTCAAAAGAAACTTTTTTCATAGAATAAGCCTTATTTTTGGTTCTTCTTGAGAGAATCGAGATATTTCCTTTGTATAAACCTAGAATAATTTCACCACTTACTTGGTTCCTATTTTTATCTATAATTTTTTGCAATCTTAATCTTTTTTTTGAAAACCAATAACCATTATATACCAACTCAGCGTACTCTGGCATTACTCTCTCTTTTTCGTGAGCGGTTTTTTTATCAAGTGTTACAGATTCAATTGCTCTGTGTGCTTTATAAAGTAGAGTTCCACCAGGGGTTTCATAAACACCTCTAGACTTTATTCCAAGAAATCTATTCTCAACTAAATCAACTCTACCTATCCCATTTTTTCCAGCTAAAATATTTAATTTTTCTAAAATTTTTTCAGGGCTTAACTTTTTTCCATTAATAGCTACAGGATCGCTATTTTTAAAAGTTATCTTAACTCTTATTTTTTTGTTAGGAGATTTTTCTGGAGAAACAGTTCTTTGAAAAATAAAATCCGGCGCGGAATTTATAGGATTTTCTAAAACTTTTCCTTCCGTAGAGGTATGAAAAATATTATCATCAACTGAAAAAGGAGGGGCTCCTTTTTTATCTTTAGGTATAGGTATCTTATTTTTTTTTGCGTATTTAATTAAATCTGCTCTAGATTGTAAACTCCATTCTCTCCAAGGTGCTATCACTTTAATTTTTCCCCCACTAAAAAAAGCATAACCTAGTTCAAATCTAACTTGATCGTTACCTTTTCCAGTTGCTCCATGAGAAACTGCAAATGCTTTGAATTTTTTTGCAATAGCAATTTGTCTTTTTGCAATCAATGGTCTAGCTATCGATGTTCCTAATAAGTAAACACCTTCATAAACAGCATGAGCTCTCATCATCGGAAAAACGTAATCTTTTACAAAAATATTCTTTAAATCCTCAATGATTATTTTTTTTACGCCTAATCTTTTTGCATTTTGAATTATCTTTTTTTTATTGATGACTTGCCCAATATCGGAAGTATAAGCTATTACTTCAGCTCTATAATTTTCTTGTAACCATTTTAGGATAATAGATGTATCCAAACCACCTGAGTAGGCTAAAACAATCTTTTTCATTTAGCTACAAGCTTTTTTAGCTGTGTTATATGCCTTAGTAAATCCCATCATTGAATAATGATCTGTCGTTTCCGCCCCATTTGTTGTTCTTGCTTTAACAATGATATCGGTAGCTTTTTTCATTAATTGAATAAACTTTTTCTCCTCTTGATCGTCTAACAACCAAGCAAAATTCTTTTGTGAGAAAAAAGAATATCGTCTCTTTCCAGAGCTGGCGGTCACGCTTGAGGTTTTAAAATCGTGGCCACTTGTCAAACTCACTTCATCTTTAACTTCTTCAGAGGGTCTAAAGGTTACAAATAATTTAGATTTTTCTCTTTTTATAGCAGCAGGTGCTCTTTTCGTAGGCAATGTTTGAGCGAAACAAATCTTACCTTTATCGGTCTCAGCTATAAAGCTCTCCCAGTTTTTATATTTTCCAGTTGACCTAGGTGTAACAGCAAATGCATTTATAGAGAAAATTATGAAGATTAAAGTAATTAAAATTTTTTTTAAGCACATACTTCATTTTTATACTAAAAAATATCTATTTCAATGCTTTGAATTAAGGAGATGGATTGGGATTATTATTATGTATATGATTAATTTTATCCATAATTTCTTCAGACAATTCAACATCAATACTATTTATGTTTTCTTTTAATTGTTCCATAGTTGTTGCACCTATAATATTACTTGTAACAAATGGCCTTGAATTAACAAAAGCCTGAGCAAGTTGAACCATTGTTAAGTTGTACTCTTTTGAAAGTTTAAAATACTCATCATAAGCTTTCATAGCTAAAGGGTTTAGATGTCGTTCCCAGCCTTTGAACAGTGCTTGACGAGAATTTCTTGGCATTTGACCATTCCTGTACTTTCCGGAAAGAGCTCCAGCAGCTAGTGGATAATAAACTAACAATCCGCATTTCTCTCTAATAGAAATTTCAGACATTCCAATCTCATAAGTCCTATTAACTAAATTATATGGATTTTGAACTGACATCATTCTCGGAAGATTCTTACTTTTTGATAATTCGATATATTTTGATAATCCATATGGAGTTTCATTAGACATACCTATGTATCTAATTTTTCCACTTTTTATGAATTTTTTTAAAGCTTCAAGTATGCTTTCAAAACTATTCCAGTCTCCCTCGCTGTCATTAACAGAGTAGTCTCTCCTTCCAAAAAAATTTGTCGATCTTTCAGGCCAATGTAACTGATATAAATCAATATAATCTGTTTTTAACCTTTTAAGACTTCCTTCTATTGCCTCGCCAATTTTTTTTTCATTAAAATTATTTTTACCTCCTCTAATCCAATCACATCCTGGTCCCGCAACTTTTGAGGCTAAAATTATTTTGTTTCTATTTTTTCTTTTTTTAAACCAATTTCCAATCATTAATTCAGTTTTACCGTACGAATTTGAATTAGGAGGCACAGAGTAAATTTCAGCAGTATCAAAAAAGTTAATCCCTTTTTCCACCGAATAATCCATTTGTTCGAAAGCATCTATCTCAGAATTTTGAGTGCCCCAAGTCATTGTTCCAAGACAAATTAAACTTACATCTATATCCGTGGTACCTAATTTTTTGAATTTCATAAAAAAAGTAATAATTATAATAGTTTTTAGGTCAATTTTTGCCTATTGAAAAGTATTTAAAAAAA
>MDTG01254230.1_pt1 | contig 11487 bp, 4 predicted proteins | sample 811421 | NCBI WGS metagenome assembly MDTG01 (sample SAMN05326645, study PRJNA326480) | marine metagenome | isolation source: seawater | place: Pacific Ocean: South East | collected 2011
CCACTGTCATATTTTTTTCGGCAATTACTTCAATTCTTTTTTATTTGAATGTAATTCAAGTAGTAGTAAAATTTTTTGCTAAGCTTTACACAAGATTTTTAAAAATATCAGGATCCGAAAGTTTATCCGTTATAGGAAATATTTTCCTTGGGCAGACAGAAGCTCCATTAATGATTAAGGCATATCTTCCAAAAATGAACAAATCTGAAATTTTATTAGTTATGGTTGGTGGAATGGCTACTGTTGCTGGTGGTGTTTTAGCTGCTTACATTGCTTTTTTAGGTGGTGATGATCCTATTAAACAAGTTGAATTTGCCAAGCATTTATTAACGGCATCTGTAATGGCAGCTCCTGGGGCAATTTTAATTTCAAAAATTTTATTTCCTCAAACTGAAAAAATTGAAAGTGATGTCAAAATATCTAACTATAATGCAGGATCTAATATTCTGGATGCGATTTCAAATGGAACTTTAGAGGGTATTAAACTCGCCGTTAACATAGGTGCAATGGTTTTGGTCTTCATTGCTTTTATCGCGCTGATTAATTACTTGTTTTTGAGTTTTGGTGAGATAACGGGAATAAATTCATTATTAACGGAAAATACAATTTATGACTCATTGTCTTTAGAAGCAATAATGGGATTTGTATTTGCTCCTCTCATGTGGCTAATAGGAATTGCAACTGTTGATATTATGCCAATGGGACAACTATTAGGAATAAAACTTTCTATTAATGAATTTATAGCTTACATGCAGCTCGCTGACTTTCAAAATAGTTCAAACCTTGTCACATTAAAATATCAAAAGTCTGTTATAATGGCAACTTACATGTTGTGTGGTTTCGCGAATTTTTCATCAATTGGTATTCAAATTGGCGGTATTGGATCATTAGCACCAAACCAAAGAAAAACACTGTCAGAGTTTGGTATCAAAGCTTTAATAGGTGGTGCTCTTGCCTCATTGCTATCTGCCACTATTGCAGGTATGTTAATTGGTTAATATCTTTTTGTTTTTTTTAATTTTTCTTGTTACACATTTTTTAATTTTAAAGATGTGAAACAGTATCTGGATCTTATAAAACATGTTATCGAAAACGGAGACGAGAAGGAAGATAGAACAGGAACAGGAACCAAGAGTGTGTTTGGGTATCAGATGCGCTTTAATCTAAAAGATGGTTTTCCGCTAATCACAACCAAAAAACTACACATCAAATCCATTATCTACGAACTTTTATGGTTCATAAATGGAGAAACTAACACTAAATATTTAAATGAAAATGGAGTGAAAATATGGGATGCCTGGGCAGATAAAAATGGAGATTTAGGCCCAGTTTATGGTTCACAGTGGAGAAATTGGAACAATGAAAAAATTGATCAGATCTCAAATTTAATTGAACTGATTAAAAATAATCCTGATAGTAGGAGGATGTTAGTTTCTGCATGGAATCCTAGTGTATTACCTGACACTAAGAAGGACTTTAGTGAAAATATATTAAACGGAAAAGCGGCATTGCCACCTTGTCATGCCTTTTTTCAATTTTATGTATCTAACAAAAAATTGTCTTGCCAGCTTTACCAAAGGAGTGCCGATATATTTCTTGGCGTACCATTTAACATAGCATCTTATGCTCTTTTTACACACATGATTGCACATGTTTGCAAACTTGATGTAGGAGATTTTGTTCACACATTTGGCGATGCTCACATTTATAACAATCACATTGAACAAATTCAATTGCAGCTAGCCAGAACACCAAGAAAAATGCCCACATTAAATATTAAACGGAGAGTGAATAGTATATTTAATTTTAGGTTTGAAGATTTTGAAATCTTAAACTACGATCCATATCCCCACATTAAAGGAAAAGTTTCTGTATAGTTTGGCATTGAGTTTGTAAATATATATGGCATCGAATTTGCATAAATAATAATTTAAACACCTATATAAAAAAAAAACACTTGAAATTAAAATTTAAAATATTTTTTTTAGTTTTTTTTGCAACATTATTATATGTTGATTATGTTCATATTTCAAATGACGAAAAAAGACTAATACATAAAAAAAACCTAAAAAATTCATCACTCAAGAAAACAAACAATCTTGATAAAAATGAAAGAAAAGCTCTTGAGCTTCCACCTAACCCATACTACGAAAAGATGCTTGAAGTTTCAATGAACCCATTAACTGGCAGAGCCGAGCTTGAAAAATTATTTGAATTAAGAAAAACACTTGAAAACAAAGACAACAGGATTAGCAGTAGATTTGGTGCTGTTCCTGGTGAAAATGACGAAATGGAATGGGTTCAAAGAGGCCCTACAAATGTTGGTGGTAGAACAAAAGGGATAATGTTTGACCCAAATGACCCATCCGATGAAACAGTATTTGCGGGTGGTGTAAGTGGAGGAATATTTAAAAATACAAACATATCCAACCCAGATTCAGAATGGACTTTAGTAACAAAAAATGTTCCTCAAAACATTGCAGTATCATCACTAACATACGACCCTAACAATACTCAAATATTTTACGCTGGAACTGGTGAATCATACACTGCAGGTGATGCACTAGGTAACGGTTTATGGCAATCGAAAGATGGTGGTGACACCTGGAACAAGGTTTTCGGTGGTAATACAGAGAATCCGTCGACCTTTACAAGTCAACCTGACGTTGTTGAAATTATTGAACCCACATCCAATAGAACTTACAATTTTGGTAGTGCTGCCTACGGACCTCCTGTTCCCTCCGAACCAATAATAGCAAAGGCAGTATTAGGAAATCCAATATTAGGCTGTAATAACTTTAGTAATGCATCGGAAATCAAGGACAAAATTGTTATTGTAGACCGTGGAGATTGTTATTTCTCAGATAAAAGCTATGCAGCTACTGTCGCTGGTGCAAAATTAATTATAATTATAAACCAACAACCTGTCGGAGATGATGACTGGCAAGACGGAATTATAAACTTGATTGCACCAGGTGAAGATGCTGACCCACCAATTGCATACGACTTAGATTGGATTACTATTCCGTCTATCAGCATATCAAGAGCAGACGGAATCAACTTAAAACAATTAATAAATAACGGAGATGTAACACTCTCAATAAAAAAATCCAGTGTTCAAGTACAGGGTTACACTATTGTACCTGGCACATATTACATTAATGATGTTGTCGTTAGACCTAACTCGCAAACTGGAAAATCCGAGGTTTTGGTAGCAGCTGGGACATCTTCATATCGCGACGCTTCAAGAACAATCTTTGGCAGCGATGGCGATTACGGTTTTTTTAAAGGAATTGAAAATGAAAATAGTGAATGGTCTTGGGAAAGAGTTCCATTGTATGCTGAAAATAGCAATATTTTAGTTCAACCTATTGATATTGAAATTAGTCCTGTTGATCAAAAAGTATGGATATCTACCACTAGATGGAGAGGCCAAGGTGGCGGAGCTGTCTATGTGGCAAATGACGAAGTTACTGCATTTGAGAAAAAGTTTCAAGTAAAGGAGGACACAAATAATAACGGTTTGGTTGACGATAATGATCTTGGGGGTGGCAGGAGAACTGAGATAGATATTTCATCAAACAATACAATATGGGTTTTGGCACAAATTGAAACAGCTAATGGAGGTCTTTCCAGCCCACCAGTTGGTATTTTTAAAGCTCCCAATGCATTTGAGACAACAGTTTCCAGGATAACACTCCCCAACGATATTGATGGAGGTATTGATGAGGATGACTTCACTCGGGGTCAATCTTTCTATGATCTTATGATAAAGGCTGATCCTACTAATCCCAACATTGCGTATGTTGGTGGGATTGACTTATTTAGAACAGACAATGGTGGAAATAACACAACCAACACATGGACGCAAATATCACACTGGTATGGCTTAAGTGGCGTAGAGTTCGCTCACGCCGATCAACATTCTTCTGTTATTTCTAGTTCAGATTCTAACAAAATATTATTTGGAAATGATGGTGGTATATTTTACAGTGACAATAAAGGAAATAATATAAGATCAAGAACTTTCAATTATCATACTTCACAATACTATACAATTGCTGTTGCTCCCTCCACTATGTTTGTTAACCATTCTGTAACTCAAAGAGGAACTGACAGAAGCGTAAACCTTCAAAGCAACATATTTGTTTCGCAAAATGGGGCCAGTCAAGACGTTTTTGTGGGTGGGCTTCAAGATAATGGAACTATGTTTCAGGCCGATAGGCTTAATTTAAACACAAAAGCAATTGATGTTTCTGGCGGAGATGGTGCTGCTACCATGTTTTCACAAGACGTCAATAATAAATATTATATTACTAATTATGTTTACAACCGATCAGTTGAGGCTGTCAATTTAAATGGTAGCACATCAAGAATATTTAGAATTAATAGCGAAGGAGGTAGGAATGGGGATTTCATCACAGTTCAAGACTTGGATTCAAACCGTGGTGTCATTTACTCCAACTATAGATCGGGAAATACCAACAGAATTATCGCTTATCACAGCTGGGATGATTTTCAAGATACAGACCAAAACTCTAACGCCCCTAATGTAATTTTAACTGGTTTGTTAGATGGAAATGTTTCTGCTATTAAAGTGTCTCCTTTCACTACAAACAGTTCAACTATTTTTGTTGGCACAGAGGCTGGGAGTGTTTTTAAAGTTACTAATGCAGATACTTTCGATACTAATAATAATTCTACCGCAAATTGGTCCAATATTACTGGTGGAGAATTTTTAGGAAGTGTTTCCGATGTTGAGCTAGGGAAAGATGAAAACCATATTTTTGTCACTTTTCACAATTATGGTGTTGATAATGTCTTTTATTCAAGTGACGGGGGACAAAACTGGAGTAAAAAAGAGGGTGATCTTCCAGATATTCCTGTAAGATGTGTCTTACAAAATCCTCTCTCAGAAAATGAAGTTTTACTTGGAACTGAACTTGGTGTATGGTACACAAAAAATTTTGATTCTGATAATCCACAATGGTCAAGAGCAGATGCAGGTATGAGTGATGTGAGGATCACTGATCTTGACATGAGAGATGACTACAAAGTTTTTGCAGCAACTTATGGTTTGGGTATTTATTCTGGAATATTTACAGAGGAAAATATTGTAGAAGAACCATCGATTACCATAAGCGTAGATCCAAATGTATTGAATATAGGACAAGGCAATTCAGACATTTTTGAAATTAATTATGATGTTGAAGGAGGCTTTAACGATGAGATAACTTTTCAGGTAAATAATTTACCCTCACAGACCAATGTATCTTTCAACCCAAGTGATGTTGTGTCAATTACAGAGGATGGAACCATTGTTGCTACATTAAGTGTAGGTGATGAGGAAGTTTCAGGATCTTATGATCTTGAGATTACTGCAACTGGAGTTGATAAATCCTTAAGTGCCACACTTACATTAAACATACTTTCGGATGATTTTGATAATGATGGTATTTACAATGAAAATGATAACTGTCCATATACACCAAATCCAGGTCAAGAGGATTTAGACAATGATGGAATTGGTGATGTGTGTGATCCAAACCCCATTCCTCAGAATACTTTTTCACTCAAAAGCACTGACGAATCATGCGAATCGTCTGATGATGGTGAGCTTACTATCTCAATCAGCGATGATACACTAACCGGAATAAATTTTATTGTTCACATCAAAACTGGTCCTATTGGATTCAGTCACAGTCCAGAAACAATACTTGGAAGTAATTGGTCAATTAATAACCTACAATCCGGAGATTACAAAGTGTGCTTGACATCCACCTCAATAGCTAACTTCGAACAATGTTTTAACGTCTCAATATACGAGCCAGATAATATCAGTGTTTTTACAGAAATAAGAGAAAATTCTGAAGAAATCGAATTAGATTTGTATGGAAGTCAAAATTACAACATAATACACAACAATAAGTTTTATTCAACATCTGACTCTCGTTTCGTGCTTAGTCTTGATAAAGGCTTGAACTTTTTTAGAGTAAGCGGCGATAAAGAATGTCAGGGTATTTATGAGGAGACAATATTCAATTCCGAAGATATTATCCTTAGTCCAAATCCAACTAATGGACCTACTAAACTTTGGGTAGGAGGTAATGATGAAGATTTGATCATTAGCATGTTTGATAATGCTGGGAGATTAATTTGGGTTAAGAATAAAAATGTTAATGCATCCAGATCAATCGATGTTCAGGTTGATAATTTAAAACCCGGATTATACTACCTTAAGGTTGATTCAAAAACAATCAAACAAACTGCTAAACTTGTAAAAAAATAAAATATATTTATTAATTGATGATAAATAATAAAATTAAATGTGTTTTAATTATCTCCTTGTTGGTTATGATTAATTGTGATTTAAATCAATTTGATAACATAGAAAGTGTTAGAGAATTACACAAAACAAATCTAAATAATAGCCCATATAAAAAGACAAAAGCTCTAAATAAATCCGAAAGAAAAGAACTTCAGCTACCACCAAACCCGTATAATGAGAGAATTTGGGAGTTAACAATGGACCCTCTTTTAGGACGTCCTAAAACCGAAAATTTATTCATAATTCAGGAAGAATTAGATAATCTTGAGAAAATTAAAGTTGACGGTGTCCCTGGTGAAAACCCAGATATGGCATGGGTAGCTAGAGGTCCCACAAATATTGCTGGCAGGACCAATGGAATAATGTTTGACCCAAATGATGCTTCAAACAGCAAAGTATTTGCTGGAGGTGTTAGTGGAGGGATTTTTGTAAATGAGAATATAAGCGATGAAAATAGTCAATGGCAAATGGTTGAGGGTGTTCCAAGGAATTTACCAATTTCAGTTTTAACATATGACCCTAATAACCCAACTACTTTTTATGCTGGCACAGGAGAACATTACACTGGTGGTGATGCAATTGGGAACGGTTTGTGGAAATCTTCAGATGCGGGAACTACTTGGGAAAATATTTTTGGAGGTAAATCTGATTCTGAACAACTCTTTAGAAGCGAAGTAAACGAATTAGTTATCACAAGCCAGACTGATGAGAATCCAATTAGATTTTTACAATCTAACTTTGGACCAAATCTGCCCGGACCACCACTAAATTACATGGAAAGTGAAATTGTTATTGCAAACCCCCTTGACGCTTGTAGCACTCTTTCAAATGTTAATGAAATTGAAGGTAAAATTGTATTAATTGAAGATGGTTCACTCAATTCCAGCACTTGTGATCATTTTAAGAAAGTCTCAGAAGGTCAAGCAGCTGGTGCAAAAGCTGTAATAGTTTACAACAAAGATACCGGGCTAAGTAATTGGACAGATGACCTAACTACGATGGATACCAATTCATCTAACATTGCTCAAATAAATATACCCTCAATATTCATAAAGGCCTCAGACGGAATAAAAATTAAAAGTTTTATTGAAAATAGTAATACAGACGTAAGAATTATAAAAAAAACAAATATTGGTGTCACAGGTTTAGATATAGTTCCTGGATTATTTTTTATTAATGATGTTGTAGTTCGAGACAATAATGGAATATCTGAAGTTTATGTTGCTGCAGCTTCTAGACTTTGGTCAAGAGTTTTAGGTACAAGAAGTGATAATCAAGATACTGTGCTGGGTTCATCAAATGATGGCATATACAAATCCACAGATGGAGGAATTAATTGGACAAAAATTGAATTGTATCATCCAATTGATATAGATAATGATAGATATAACAAAGCTGTTGTTCCTATGGATCTTGAACTTGATAAAAATAACAGACTTTGGGCTTCATCCACTATGAATACAGAATTCGATCTGGTTGGAGATTGGATAAATAATCCACCAAAAGGTGGGGGTAAAATATATCGTTTAAATGAGGAGGGGACATCCGCAACTTTTATAAATGAAATAAGAGCTCAAGATTTAAATTTAAGTTCACGGCCACCTGAACTTCCAGATGATGATCCCGCAAGAAGAACAGAATTGGCTTTTACAGCAGATAATAGACTAATTGTATTAGCAATAGCTCCAAAAAGTACTGGTGACGGCTTCATCAGAGTTATACCTAGGATTTACAGAGGCACAATACCAGAATGGATTTCAGGTGATTTTCAAGAGCTTGACACACCAGTTGATCCAGATTCCTCAGTCCCGCCATACGACTTTGTTAGAGGTCAAAGTTATTACAGCATATCACTTGCTGCACATCCAACAAGTAAAGACATTGCGTATGTTGGGGGTATTAATTTGTTTCAATCCACAAATGCAGGTAATGATTGGGGGGTTTTAACAAATAGGTTAGGTAAAGATGCCCAATATTTACATGCCGATCAACATTCGGTCATTTTCAGTGATAATGATCCTCGTTTTATGCTTGTAGGAAATGATGGAGGGATTGGTTACAAAAGTGGTGGCTCAATTGTTCCAAGAAATAATAAGTTTCATACAGCTCAATACTACACAGTAGCTGTTGCCCCATTAGGTATGTTTGATAACTATACAACTAATATTAGAGGTAGTGATCCACTTATTGGTTCATGGGATCCTACATATGAAAATAGTGATGGGACAACTGGTAACACTGTATACACGATGACAACCACAATTAATGGACATGAAGATGTTTTTGCAGGGGGAATGCAAGATAATGGAACGTCAATTCAAGCTGATAACAATAATGGTTTTAGTATAGGAAATGACTTTGGAAGTGGTGACGGCGCTGGAACGATGTTTTCTCAAAATATCAATAACAAATATGTAGTTTACGGTCACACTTATAATGGATCCGTATCCGTACTGAATATGAATAATCCTGGGTCAAACCAAACCAGTCTTTGGTATAGAATATCATCGAACAGTGACAGTGAAGGAGATTTTATAAATAAACAAGCTCTTGATTCAAATTTTGGTGTTATATATTCAAATGCAGGCAACGGTAATGTGAGAGCTTATCATAACTGGGATGATTTTACTGACAGAAGCTCTATAAAAAGTTCTTATTTAATTAATGCTTTAGGCACTAATACTAGCGCATTAACAGTCTCTCCCTTTAATACACAAAGCTCCACTCTTTATGTAGGAAGTGATACCGGAGACGTTTATAAAGTTAGTAATGCTAACAATCCTAATAATCAACAAAAAGAGAAAATTACAGGAGATTCATTTTTAGGAAGTGTTTCTGACATAGAGTTTGGTGAAACCGAAGACGAAATATTTGTCACATTCTACAATTACGGGGTTGAAAGTGTATGGTTTAGCAATGATGGGGGTCAAAGTTGGATAGCCAAAGAGGGTGATTTACCTGATATTCCTGTTTATGCCATTACACAAAGCCCACTAGACAAAGATGAAGTAATCATAGGAACTGAACTTGGTGTTTGGTTTACAAATAATTTTAGTTCCAGTAGCCCAAGTTGGAAAAGAGCATATGCTGGTATGAAAGATGTAAGAGTCACGGATATGGACTTAAGAAAAGGTGACAATAAGGTTTTTGTATCTACTTACGGACTAGGCATATATTCTGGTGTTTTCCAAAATAGTGAACCCACATTTACGATAAGTTCCTCTGCCAACAGTTTTGAAATATTAAAAGGTAGCAATATAGATTTTGATATAAATTATAATGTTTATAATGATTTCAATGAAGAAGTTGAGTTTTCTATAGAAGGGTTGCCTGAAAATATCGTAGTTAATTATAGTCCATCAAACAAATATGTAATCGATACTGATGGTAGTATAAATGTTGAGCTAGAAGTTGGTCCTGATGCTGTGATTGGAAGTTACGAGATAAAGTTTAAAGCAAACTCCGAAAGTAAATCAAGAGAATTATCTATTATACTAAAAGTAATTTCTAACGACAACGATGATGATGGTGTGTTGAATGATGTAGATAATTGTCCCGAAACTCCTAACCCACTTCAATCAGATATAGACGGAGATTTAATTGGAGATGTATGTGACCCAAATCCAATCCCACGAAATGTTTTCAGCTTAAATGTAAAAAACGAGACTTGTAGAAGTTCAGATGATGGCGAAATTAGTCTTTCAATTGATAATGATTTAATTCCAAATAGTATGAATTTTTCAATTTCAATAGAGGGAGGTCCTTCAGACTTCACCTTTAATCCTGAGCTAATTCAATCTGATACTTGGTATAAAGATAACATTAAGGCAGGTAATTATAAAGTTTGTTTCACGACTACAAGTTTGATAAACTACAAACAATGTTTTAATATTATAGTTTCTGAACCTCAAGACATTTCCGTTCTATCATCAATTGTAAATGAGTCGACTACCCTAAACCTTGATTTAAGCGGAAGCAACACATACACTATAATTCACAACAATAGATCATTTACTACAAATAGCTCAAATTATAAAATTGATCTAGAAAAAGGAATAAATTTTATAAAAGTTAGTGGCGAAAAACAATGTCAAGGAACTTATGAAGAAACTATTTTCAATTCAGACGATATTTTATTGAGTCCTAATCCAACAAAAGATGTTACAAGTCTATGGATTGGGGGAAATGATAGAAACGTTTCTATTGGTTTGTATGATAATGCAGGAAGATTGATTTGGACAAAGACTAATGAATTGATAAATTTAAGGTCCATCAATCTCCAAGTATCAAATCTTAAACCTGGAGTTTATTATGTAAAAGTAGATTCAAAGACAGTCAGAAAGACTGCAAAACTTATAAAAAAATAATATGAAAAAACTTAAATCTAATTTGTTTATACTTATTTCAATAATATTAATTTCCTGTAGTGGAAGCGATGACGGAGGTGGTGGTGAAGTAGATCCACCAGATCCTGTCAATCCCCCAACATCATCCACACTTATTTATCCAGCAAATAATACAGAATGCCTTGACGGTGAAAATGTTGAATTTAGATGGAATTCATCACAATATACGGATAGCTACACGATCAATATAAAGAATCTACTTACACTTTCCGTGATATCTCAAATTACTACTTTAACAAATATTACTATCCAACTTGAAGGAGGGCAACCCTATTCATGGTATGTTACATCATCATCTAACTCATCAACGCAGATAGCTGAGAGTGAAAAATGGAAATTTTATTTGAAAGGCGATCAAACATCTAATTACGCTCCCTTTCCGGCTGATTTAATAAAACCCAAAACTGAAGCAACAATTTCACCTGGAGCTATTGAATTTGAGTGGTCAGGTAGTGATGTTGATACTGGTGATACTTTAACATATGACTTATATCTTAGCAATACTACCCCCCCCACAACAAAAGTTCAATCAAATATAAGTGCAACTAAAGTCACACAAAGTATCACAGATGTTGGTATTTATTATTGGAAAGTGGTCACGAAAGATAATTCAGGCAGTAATTCTGACTCTGGTGTGTCTAAATTTACAGTCTCTAATTAAGATTGTAAAATAAATTTATTCTCATACTTTTGCTATTCAATGTTTAGCGATAAAACTTCACATATTGATGATAATACCATAGAATTATTAGA
>MDTG01155280.1_pt1 | contig 11486 bp, 11 predicted proteins | sample 811421 | NCBI WGS metagenome assembly MDTG01 (sample SAMN05326645, study PRJNA326480) | marine metagenome | isolation source: seawater | place: Pacific Ocean: South East | collected 2011
CACGGCGAGCACAGCAAAGAGCGAACACGGCAACAGACGACAAGGCAAACGCCGCAACGGTCAGAGCTGAGAATGATCACAAAAAGGCAGTGGCAGAAGCCCAAAGCCAAACACAGCATATTGATCGCGCTAGTCTAAATGACCTAGCCAAAATGGTGGATCACGAATATGGCAGCGACTAGTCTTATACTTCTGCAAATCTGCGTAGCGTCCACACCAATCCAGCTCGGGCAGCCTGCACCATGCACTGGAATTATTTGGACTGTTGAAAGCACAAAAAACGCTCTAAAATGTAGGCGCGTAGAATTGCCAACAATGACAGCTAGTTGGCAGCTCTGCGAGGAAACGAAGAAAATAGAAATAAATAGACTGAATTCAAAACTTAGGACGGCACAAGACATCATCGACGCAGCGCCAGAGCCTGCGCCGAGCTGGGTTCTGCCCGTCGTCACTGTCGGGTCTTTCCTCGCTGGCGCGCTCTCTGTGGTGCTGCTAGCGGGGGCATTGTGACGCAAACAGAAAGAATCAAAAAACTCTACATTGAACTTGGATCAATTCGTGCGGTGGCGCGTGAACTAGGGTTGGCGAAATCGACAGTTCACTACCATTTAACAAAAACGACGGCCCTCATTGAGCCACCAGAAGAACAGCCAAAGCCAAAGGCAAGACCGAAAATTGACATCAAGCACGAAGGCGACCGCGCAACAATCGTCGGCAAAGGGATTGTGAACCTTGATCACCTGCTTGAAGCTGCTGACCTTGATGAAAACTGGATTTGCACAAAGCACACTCTAAACACATGGCAGGCACTCGGCAAAGATTCGGAAATTCACCAAATGCATCAAGTGAAAGCGTATCTTGAAAGAGCTCCGAATTTCTTTGTCCATGGGCTTGACCCAATGCCAATCTATAAGCGCAAGCCACTCGACGTTGCGCCTGCAATCAAAACAGCTCTGATCATTCCTGACAGTCAACACGGATTCCGCAGAATCGAAAACATTTCCCAGCCTGGCGGATATGACTGGGAACCACTTCACGACAGAGCCGCTTGTGATGTAGTCCTGCAAGCTGCTGAGCTCTTAGAGCCTGACGAAATTATACTGCTAGGCGATATGCTTGATCTGGCGCCCTGGTCTACTAGATGGACCGCGGACCCATCTGTGCGCTTTACCACAAACGCGACACTGCGCGAGCTGTATGCAGGATTTCTTCGACCGCTAAGAGCTGCGGCACCACACGCCCACATTCGATACTTGGAAGGAAATCACGAAAAAAGAATCACTGACGCAATTATTTCCAAGCTAGATGAAGCCCATGGGCTCCGCTCGGCTGATACGCTCGATGGGTCTGAGCTTCTAAATATTCCGAGCCTGCTCGCCCTCGACACCCTCGATATTGAATACTTCGCACCATACGGCAAAGCGTTCTGGCTATTTGACCAGATAAGAATCCAGCATGGCACCAAAGCAAGGCCAGGCGGTGAAACTGCGAGCGCATATCTTAGAAACGCTACCAGCTCCATAATCTGGGGCCACGTCCACCGCCTCGAAATGGCGCAGAAAACAATCCAAACACCCGACGGGCCGCAAATAATTACCGCGTCGTCACCTGGTTGCCTATGTCGCACCGATGGCGCCGTGCCGCATGCAGGCGGCGATTACCTAGACTGGCAGCAAGGATTCGGCATTGTCTACGAAGACGAAGACGGGCAGACATCGCAACAGCTTGTACCAATTCAAAACGGGAAGGCTGTGCTTTATGGGCACACCATCACGGGCGACGGTAGCGCAAAGCACGCAATGAGCCGCACTGGGCTGCCGTTCTAAGTATCTGCAATCACAGCGTTTTTCAAATAGTTCACATTTGGTGCATTTTTGTCTTGATAATTAGTACCAGTTTGGTACCTTTAGGACATGAGCAACGGCGCTCACAAAAAAGAACGGAGAAAACAAAATGCTTACCAATCGCGGACCCAACATGAACAACGTACCCGCCAAATTGATGACACCTGAGAAAGCCGAGCGGCTTGCGGCTGAACTTCGAGCATGTGACGAAGATTGGTGCTACGTTGTCAAGCACTGCCCAAAAGGTACCGGGTTCTCTTTTATCGAAATCTATGATGAAGACGGCGAGTTCGTCTCTAAATGGAAGTAAGCCAAAACCCGCCGCCCTTCGGGGCGGCTTTCAATGGAGGGAATCATGGTAGAATTTGAGGAGTGCTGGAGCTTCGACACAAACGCATACATGGGCACCATCGCGTTGCCCGCCTTCGGGCAGTGCGTTGTCACATTCAACGCAGAGCCGCATGAAGCGCCTGTGGTTAACGGACCGCCAGAACAATGCCACGACGGCAGCGGTGGGTTTATTGACCTTGTGACGCTCGTGATGGCCTGCGGCGATGCGCGCATGCCTGTGCGCTTTGATGAGCTGACCGACGGGCAACAGGAGCTAATCGAAGTCGCGATTTTTTCAGCCTGGAAGAAATGGAAAGAGGGCGATCATGGGTGATCAGATTGATTTGTTCTCTGAGCCTGTGCCAGTCTGCTCTCCGCGCTTTATAAGGCGCCTAGCGGGCGTTCTGGTGGCTCGCAGTGGCACAACGCAGACGGATGCCCTAGAGCTAGCGGAAAAAGCCATAGACGGCACGCTGTGCCCTTGTTGTGGTGCTGGGGTGAAACTATACAAACGAGGATTGAACCGCGGGCAGGTTGAGACGTTGCGAGACCTGGCTGCGCGGTTTCCTGTTGGCGTGCGTTTCGAGTCGAAAGACATCGACGCGCGCGGTGGTGATTATGCCAAGCTATCTAGCATCGGCTTGATGTGGAGATTTGATGATGGCGGCTGGTGTGTCACTCAGCGCGGATACGATTTTGCAAACGGCGCCCGCTCGGTGAATCGATACGCTTTTTGGTTTCTCGGTGAGCTGGTCGGGCTGTCGGTTTCAACTTCAAAAGTGAATGATCCAGGCAATGGTCAACCCTTCACCATTGACAGCATCGATTCGCAAGGTTTAGAAAGGGTATTCATTAAATGAACGGAGAAACAGAAATGCGCGAAGATGTTGAGCGAGTGCACAACCACCGCAAAAAAGTACGAAAAGCGATCATTGAAGCAATCGGGCCAATCAGTGCCTATGAAATGGCTAGGCTCTACGAGGTGACCCGCGGCACGATTGGCAGAATTTTGGACGATGAGCTGGTGGGCGCTCCGACTGGCAGAAAGCCCAAAACAAGGTCAGGCGCTGAAGCTAGAGAAATGATCAAGTCAGACTATAAGGAACTAACCAAAGAGCAATACCTGGAACGATTTGCAAGGGCCTTGGATTCTCTAAACATTTAGAGATTGCAGGGCCTGCTCTTCTATATCGTCCAAAGCCTCGCCAATGGTTTGGGGTAAACACGCACCGCGGTGAAGACGGACAATGAGCCGCACCCACTGCCCGACATTGTTGCCCCACGCCTTATCGCATAGGTCGCCCAATAGTAGCAGCCTGTCAAGCGTATCACCTGCAACGGTCAACCCCACAAACGTGGGCCTTTTAAAGTCAATGGTAGACATTATGCGAACAGCTTTGGAACCTCGAAAACTGTGGCCTCTAACAGAGCCGCATAATCAACCGAAAACTCAAGGTATACATGTTGTGATGTGCCGGCCGCTGTGCCGTAACCAATTCGCCTGGGCGCCGTATGCGTGCCTATTGTGCCCCTGTCAAGATACAGGAAAGACCGCACAATGTTGGCGCTGTATCCGTGCTCGCCGCTGCCCTGCCTTGAAAAAGATACGTCTCCACTGGACTCAAATTCAAATACATTCGTTTCGCTGTTTATCACGCGCGGTGATGGCATTTCTGAGCCGCTCATGATTACCGCCCACACGTTGGATGATGACGGCGGTGGGTCCAGTGCTGTACCGCTGGCGTTTTTCAATCGCACACGGATGGCGCTTTGCCCTGCACTGCCTAGAGTCCCACTGGGGTCAAGATCACTTTCAAGATCGTTCGGCGCCATATAGGTCAATATCACACCAATCTGCGTTGCTGCCGGGTGTGTACGCGGTATGTCGACGAAGTATTCAACGTTTGCACTTGCAAACAGGTTGATGTCCCACATCACATTCCCCCCGCCACTACTCTTGTCGGTGCGGTCTATTGCATAGGTCCAAACCTTATTAATACAGTTGAAGCCCTGTCGAAAACAAAGCTGATTTGCTGAGTCGGCAAGCTGTCCAAGTGTGGTGCCTCGCAGACGGCGCAACCATTCTCGCTCCGTCAGATTAAACGCACCCGTGCGCTCTGCTGGTATCGGTATGCTCATGTGGCTGTAGTCCTGTTGATGAATCCATATTTGCGAACGTCGCTGGTGGCGTTTGAAAAGTCACGCGGAACAAGAAAGCCAATAAACCCAAATGATAGGGAATCAGAAGGAAGCCCCGCAACACTCGAAAGTAAAACGATTTCATTTGTGAATGTGTTTATTGAGTCGATTTTGGTTGTGACTATTGGCGCATCCATATCATAAACCGAAAACACGTCAACCCATTGACTGACATGGAATCCGCTTGAATCTTCAATGGCTGACCCGTCGCTAGGTCGCGCCGTCGGGCTGTGTTCATTCGCTGACACGTTCACCGCAAGATTTCCAGAGCTTGGTACTATTGAAACAATATTCGCCGCCATGTTCCACGACTGCCCAACCGTACCATAGGCGACCAGCTCGATTGACCCAGTGGGCGAATACCCATCATAATCAATTGAGCGCACGCGCGCGGGCTCGGTTGTAACGCCAAGACCTGACGTGCTTCTTAGTAGCGGATGGGTCACCGTGCATGTATCACCAAGCGCCAAAGATTGAAGCAAGCTAGTTGGAACGTCGAACGTAAATACGCGCCTCGGAAAAGAGTTTTCCAATCGGAGCTTTGAAAAGATTGGGCGCAACTCATGAACGGCATCACCTGGCGTTGTAGTGTTGAGCTTGATGCCTTTGAGGTCTATTGATAAGTCCTGAGCCTCTTTAAACAAATCAATGCTTACTTGGTCGCGTACCGTCAGCTCTACATCTGGGTCACCTTCATGGTTATAATTTGCGGTAAACTTAAAAACGTTTTTTATAGACAACTCGGCGCTACTGCTTGGCGTTGGCGCCTGTGCTATTTCTGCTGTAGTGAAGGCCTGCGAAACATCAGACTCAAGCGGCAGCGTCAGCTCTACGGCCCTGAGTTTGCACTTGCCAAGGGTATCGGTAGAAATGTCTACAGTGTAACCCACAGCAAGCAAAAGCCCCTCAACCGTTTCCAACAATGTATCGCCCTCTTTGTAGATTGGCCCGAAAACCTCTGCCGAGATTGGGTTTGGGATCGCCAAGAATGACTCAACGTCAATGTCTGCGCCGAATGTATCAGCATGCCCCGTGCCATCAGATAACCCAGCGCCGAAGATCATCGTATCGTGTGTGCTTGATGTCTTGCTGTCGCCGTCTGCGCTCACGAGCATTCTCACCAAGAGCTGCCCTATGCTTTCATCCGACGGCCGAATCGTTGGCGTAACCGTGTGGCGCTTCTCTCCTGGAATGTCTGCAATGGTATCGACGTCTTGATATTTCGTCACCTGGTCGATTTGATATTGAAACCCTGTGAAACCATCAGATGACACGCTTGACTCATTTGAGATTTTTAACATTGCCACGGCTTCATCATCTTGAGAAATCAAAACGTCTGCACTGGTTCCGCTTGCCACGCCAAGCGAATCTTCAAAAATAACAAACCGCTCACACGATGACAGTGGCACATCTTCGCCTGCTCCATTGAACACGTTGCCTATGTGTATGTAGGCATCACAGAGCGGCGCCTGAACGCTTGTTCCGCCGTCGGTCACGATGAGCCGTTCCGCCTCCATGTGAAAGACTCTTGCGTTGCCGTCTTCGTCGTCAAGCCTTAGCACCGACTCGGGTAAAAACTCGTTTTGTAATGCGCCTGGATTAATTGGGAGATTTTCAAAAATAGTTCGGAACCCAACATTTGAAGCATCGTGTGGCGCGTTGGTGTCAACATCGCTCTGAGCCTGCCGTCCAATGACTTCTCGAAACGCCACGAGCGAATCTGGAAACATTCCGCTTCTTGCAACAGCACCTAGCGCTCTGGTGATACTGTTAGAAAGTACCAGCTGAGCGGCAGGCTTGCTTCCTACTCCACGAGCACTAAAGTTGGGGCTAATAAATATCTCTCCCACGCTCACGTCTAAACCTACATCGAAATGAAAACCAGAAAGACCCAAATGCGTGCCAGTCGCGAGGGCTGAATTAAATCTACTGCTGAGCAAGTGGCGCCAGTTTGCCACATGTGCGCTTGACCTGGTGCCAAGAATAGATATGCGCACTATCTTTGTCTCGATCCCTCCACGGCTTTTTAACTCAACAAAAGCGCCAGTGATATGTGCGCCACCGCCTGTTTGGTTTAAAACATCGGTGACTGTTGACTGCTCATAAAGGTTGTGGATCATTAGGCGTCCACTAGCCGTATCTGTGCTTATACTGTCGGGGCCTAAAAACAGCACCTTATTCCGTGTGGTAAAATCACACCTTATCGCCATACCTCTTGGATGGAATGCAGAAATGTCGTTATCAAAGCGATTCTGTATATCGCCTGCCGCGTTCTCGCGATTCAGGTATTGAAACTCTGTGCCGCTTGAGTTTAACTGAATTTCACAATTTGATCGCCACATTTGCCCCGTTTGGTGAAATGAATGAACTGCAATCTTGTTTGCAATCGTGCCATCAAATGCGTGGAGAATCGGATGCAGGTTTGTCTTGAGAGTTGAGGCAGGCAAAGGCTTATCCAAAACAGCTGTCATCGGCGCTATTTCGAGCGTGACCTGATGGCTCTGCCCGCTGACTGCCATGGCCGGTTCAGACGCTAGGAATCCGCGGAAAACTTCGGCATAATCATCTAAATTATCCGAGACAGTGCCGTCATCATTCACGCGCCCTTCATAAACAACCACGCGACGACCGCGGAAATATGTTAACGGCTTGGTCACATAGGGAAAGGAGCCACTCGCCTCGTCTACACGATGAAATCTCGGAAACGTACCAAGGATGCCGCGTGACACCATTATGGTGTCAGTGCTGACAATGCTTGTGACCGTCATGGTTTCCTGACCGATGTGTATTGTGTCGGCTGCCGTAAATCCAGAATTGTCTTGAACCGTTAGCGAGACGTCAGCGGGCTCCACGTTTGCCGTGATCTTTGTGAAAGAGTCTGCACCCTTGAAACCAATCCGCCCAAAAACCTTTCCTGGATCGTGTTCGTCGGATGTGTGCTGCTCGTCAGAGCTTAAAACAATTTCAAAATTTGACACTTCAACGACGCGCGCGTTTTCATCATGGCGCCTACTGAATGAAATATCGTCTGCAATAATTGACGCGCGCCTGGCGTGTGTGATTCCGTTAGTCGATAACGCTGGCGGCATGTGTGTACCGTAAAGGACAGGCACGCCCGCAACTCGCAACACGTAGCAAGGCCGGCGATCTTTCTGCCTCAATTTAATCAAATCAACCATGCTCGCATTATCTCTCTATTTTTAGTTTTCTGCTCGGAAAAAGTATGGTATTTAAAAATAGCGGACACCTAGCGAGGACAGCGGCGCCAAGTGTCCGCACCCAGTCGCGAACGGGCGAGGCTTAAAACCTCATCCCCATTATATCATAAAGCGGGAACGCGTCACCCGAAGATGGCGCAAAGAAAACGGAGAGAAAAGATGAGGACATCGGAAACAGTAACAGCGATATTTGACGCACTATCAAAAGCGCAAAGCGCCGTTCAGCCTGTGCAAAAAAACACAAAAGCGTACAACTACAAGTACGCGCCACTTGATGCGGTTATGAACAGCGCCCGCGATGCTATCAGTGAAAACGGGCTGGCGGTCTTTCAAGGTGTAACCATGACAGACGGCGGATGGTTTTGCGTGACACGGTTAACGCATGCAAGTGGCGAATGGATTGAAACCGAGTGCCCTGTGTTCTTTAAGGCAGATAAAAAGATGAGCGATGCGCAGGCGTTTGGCTCTGCATATACTTACGCCCGCAGATATTCGTTTCAAGCCCTGCTAGGAATCGCGCCAGAGGACGATGACGGAGCCAGCGCAGGCAAGGGCACCCAGCATCCACGAAATGCCCGCAAACCCAAAAACTCAGCGCCTCAACAGTATCCAAGCGTGCCTGCCAACGCTCTCCAATCGGTGATGGGGTGGGGCGAGTTGCCGCAGATGACCAAGACCTTGCAAGGCTTGGCCGATAAGGTTGAAAGTGAGGGGTTGAAGCATGACCAGGTTTTGTCGATGACTCGCGCAAGGATTGAGGGACTTTTGGGTAAGCTCGGACCGCTTGAAGGGCGAACATGGAGTAAGACCACCACTGAGTCTATGCGCAACGTAGGCAAAATGGACGAATGCGTTGACCTTGTGGCCATGTGTGCATTGATTGACTCGTTGGAAAATGAGGCCGCGCACGATGACGCGGACCCTTTCTAGGTAGGAGGGCAGACCCCCACGGGCGTGGGGGTCGTTTAGCTTATACAGCCACCCAGCACTGAACGCTTGATCCGCTGCTGTACTCTTCCGAAATCACGAGACGGATTGATTGACGCTCTTGATTGAGGACTATTGAAGATTCACCCTCGATGGTCTGACTAGACGCTGGGTTGATCGTCAACGTCTGCGAATTCACAGTGCTCTTGACCTTAAAGATGATGGACTTGCCAAGGCATCCAGATGTGGCCGTGCTTGGCAACGATACAGTGTGTGAAGATGATCCAGAAAGATCATAGACAAACATGCCCTCAACGTCACCGATTGCGATACTTGACGGCTCGCTGGTTGTGACACTCAGCTCTGTGGAGTCGGCTGCGGCGACATCGGTGCCGATAACAAGTCCGAGCGTTGAACGCATGGCTGCCGCGTCAGCATCATCAAGCAAAGCACGACCAGCCGCCGTCAGGTCGAATGTTGTTGCGCTTTCGCTACCATTGAACATGATGCCCTTGTTTGCGGCGCTGGTAAGTCCAGCGATGGCTGCCAGCTCTGCGTCATAGGCTTGAACATGTGTACCAATTGTGAGACCAAGCGAAGCCCGCGCGGTTGATCCGCTTTCGGTGGTGAAGTTGGAACCATCACCAATAATGATGTTTCCATCGCTTGGCGTTAAGCCTGCGACGTCAGCCAATTGCGCGTCAAATGCCTGGACATCCGAGCCAATCGCAACACCCAAAGACGCGCGAGCCGTTGATCCACTTTCCAAAACAAAGTTGGAACCGTCACCGACAATGATGCCGCCGTCCGTCTTTGCTAGCCCCGCAATGTCTGCGAGTCCGCCCGTAGCGCTGATCGTGTTGCCGCTCTTAACAAGACCAGTGCCGGCCGTAATTTGTCCCGCACCGCTGAATTGGGTGAAAGCCAACTCTGTAGAGCCTGGGCTAATTGCTGCGCTGCCTTGAGAGTCAAAGAAATTAATAAATGGTCCACCCGCTCCTGGGAATATGTTCCATGTTGACGAGTCTGACGCATCGATGTCGGCAGCCACTTGAATGAAGCTGTCACCGTTTGCAAGGGCCGAGCTTGTTCTGTAGTAGAATTTGTTGCCATTTGACGGATCCTCAAACTCGATATACTTGCCCGCCGGTACGCTTCCACCTGCCCAACTGCCGCCACCCTGAAATAGGATAGACGTGCTTGATTGAGTCAAGCTTGACGCGTTTATTGACATCTTCAAACCTTCGGCGGTCACGGTCTTGAATGCGATGGCGGTTATATCTCCCGTTGAGATAGACGTTAGCGTTGATTCCGCCCTTTCATAAATCAGATTCGACCCAGAAATAGTGTTTACCGACTGCGACCCGTTTGAAATTGTGTGCGAGTTGATGCGGAAAGCCATTGTGCCGCCGCTTGTAGTGAAAATGATGATCGAGTTTGACGGTATGCTTGTGCCGATGTCTGGGTTGGATGCATTTGTGGTGAAACTGATACTTGCGTTGGTCGTGGTATAGGTACCACTAGTAAACGTCAATCCTGTCATGCTAATAGAGGTAGCAGAACCAAAAGCAGCGTCAAATCCTGTGTAGCGGCTTGATGTGTTTGGATCAATATCGCCCGTGCCGTCATTTGTCGTTAAAACAAAACCAGAATCCGCGTTGGCTGTACCTTCGGCAACGAAAACAAAAGCGCCTGCGGTGACGTCCGCAGAGCTGTCGAAGTCAGTTGCGCGAGTCGGTGCACCGCTTGCATTGACAGTGTATACACCATTTTCGGTTGCATCGCTTTGGTCCTTGATCAAGATTCGGTCACCTGTGGCAAGGCTCACACCGTCTACAGTCTGACCATTCGCGAAGGCGCTGGAAAGCGTACCCGCTGATGTCGTTGCAACTCGCACGGAGTCCTTGATGTCAAGCCCCTGCTTAACGCCGTCCACATACGCCTTGACGGATTGCTGCGATGGCACCGCGGTGGCGCTGTTGCTGCTCATGTCGTCTTCATCAACAAAGTCAATCAGTGTCGCTGAGCCGCTACCGCTAAACATTGGCAGCTTGTTGGCCGCTGACGTCAAACCAGCAAGAGCCGCTAGCTCTGCATCATATGCCTGAACATCAGACCCGATTGATAGGCCAAGAGACGCGCGAGCCGTCGAACCAGACTCCGCGACAAAGCTGGAGCCGTCACCAACGATAAAGTTTCCGTCACCTGGTGTTAAGCCTGCGACGTCTGACAGCTGCGCATCAAACGCTTGCACATGGGTGCCGATGGTTAGACCCAGTGATGCTCTTGCCGTTGCGCCAGATTCAAAGACAAAGCTGGAACCATCAGAGACCACAAAAGATCCATCACTTTGAGAAAGGGCAGCCAACTCTCCGAGACGTGCAGAAAATGCCTGTACATCTGAGCCGATTGCGACACCGAGATTGGTCCGTGCTGTGCCTGCGTCATCTAAATCGCTTAGGTTGTTTGATTGTAAGGCTGCATTATCAATAACATATTGACGATTCGCCAGCTTGTTGTTTGCTGACGATACTGCTCCGTCATAGAGCTTTCCGCCTGTATTATATTCATGTAGGAAAATTCCCTGGGCCATGTTTTTCTCCACGTCTCGCTGTTACTAATGACCACAGCCGCGCGAGAAAATCGGCTGTTGCCTAATCTACCACCCAAAAGTTCGAGCCGTCGGAAACCAAAGAGAAAAATGCGTAAGAGTTCTCAATGGTTACTGACGAAAGACCGTCAACGTTTCCCACTGAAGCGCCCACGGTCACATTGTTCGTGCCTGCTGATCCCTTGTCTTTTATTATATAGCGCCGATTGGCTGCCGTCACTGCCGAAGGTAAAGAAATTTCAACCTGTCCCGCACTGCTGTCGACGAGCACATCGCTATCATGTAAATCGACGCTATATGGTGAATGCTCCGAAGTTATCGAAACGACGGGTATTTTGAACGTGACGCCTTCGGTCG
>MDTG01408247.1_pt1 | contig 11486 bp, 12 predicted proteins | sample 811421 | NCBI WGS metagenome assembly MDTG01 (sample SAMN05326645, study PRJNA326480) | marine metagenome | isolation source: seawater | place: Pacific Ocean: South East | collected 2011
GGGGGTTAATGTAGCGGCGGTCCCTTCGTACAAAAACCGGATACATGGAGCCTTTATATTTCAAATTTTATTTGCTATTTATTGATAATCATTCCTGGGCACTTTAAAGAATGAAATCTAAATTATGGTTTATTTGTGTCGACTATTGACTGAGAACCTAATGACTTTTACAAACCGATGGTGAGAAAACTCTTTTTTCTGTGTAGTCTTTGTTTGATCTTAAGCTTGGCATCTTGTGGTGGTGGGCCAAGTTCAACATCAAGTCCAGTTGGGGTATCTGGGGTGGCTTCTATGGGAGCCCCTATGACATCAGCCACTATTACAATTAAGAGCCTGGCTAATGGCGCCAACTATTCCCCGGGCTCCACCGATGCATCAGGAAATTTTTCGTTCAGTGTTAATACTACGGATTATTCCCCTCCCTATTTGATTCGCGTTACCACAGAGATTGGTGATGAGACGGCGTCTCATTTTTCCCTAATAAGTGTTGGAGAAGGAACTGGGTTGGTAGTGACACCTCTGTCGTCCGCGGCTCTCGCTCTAGCGGCAAACCGAACCGCTGATCAGGCTTTCTCGGAGGCAGTCTCTGTTAGTAAGACGACTTTTGATAGCAAAGTTGGCATTATTTTTAAGGCAGCCGAAAGTATTTTTTCTTCTCTTGGTGTTACAGATTCCGCAAAGCTGGTAAAAAACTCCCAGTACGAGGCAAATGGGTCTGGTGCTGATAGCTTTTTTGATATTGTAAAAATTAACTATGACGGGACTTTAAGTGGGAATTTAGTTTTGACCACTAAGTTCTCAGGGAAAGCTGTTGAATTGAATAATCTCACTACGACTGATTCGGTAGGAGTATTGGAAGATATAGGAGGTTTGGCTTCAAAAGTAGTTATCGGGATCAATAACAACAATAGATGCATTGAAAATGCGTTTGAAACAAATAATTCTGTTAACTTAAGTGACTGTTTGGATTCGAGTTTCAAGGATGCAGAAATAACAAACGCTGAGGGGCTATTACAGAAATGGACCAGTATTACGGGTACTGCTCTGGAATCGAAGGCCACTAGTGTTGAATGGTGTGATTTTGTTAACTCTTCGCTGTCTTTTGCATCTGAAGCTAATGTTTTGGCCGGCCAAACAGGGATTTGCGCTGCAACTCATGAAATAAGGACCAGTAGTTCTTCAGTGGCTTTTTCGGGAAGGTATAAATTTATTGTTAATTCATCAGCTGATGATGTCAGCTCTGTCGAGTTATATGGTAATCAGGTTGCAACTCATCTGGCGGTCTATCCTCATTTGCAGAAAAAGCTTCGTATTGATGGATTCACTGAAAATACAGGAATAACTAGCGGTTATCGATTCGATATCGGAACCGGAGTGGGAGCAGTTAGTGCTAGTGATAAAGCCGATATTGTTGCTGCCCGAGTTCGACTGAAAAATAATTCGGGTTCGTCAATTACGGATGGAACATTTTATATGCAGTGTCGTCAAGGAGCCATTGCAAGTTGTTCAGACAAGTACTTGTCTATATGCACCAGTTCAAACTGTTCATCATTTAATATGGTGGCTGACAGGGTGTTTAGCGTATCGGAGTCACTTGCAAAAAGTATTATATCTGAGATGAAATCGGGGCGAGTAACTGCCGAAATTACAACATATAGCGATACAAATCGCACTACACAGGTTTACCAAGCCGATACTGCATTAGTAGGTGTTCCCGTAGCACAAAATATTGCTAATGGACTAACTTTTCCTAGTATCGATAGTTCATCCAGGACTGCGATCGCATCCTGGGTTAGCGATACTCGACTGTCGATAACCTATGACTCTGGCAATGCTAACCTTTTTCAAGGGGTTTTTTATGTGGAAGATGGAACTAATAATGATTCAACCGAAGCTAAACTTACCTCGGGAAAGGCCACTCATAGTAGCCCAAGTATCAGTAATGTAGTTGCTCTAGATGGTGATTGCTCCGCCAGCGGGGTGTATCGGTCTTATACCATTAAGGGAAGTTTTAATGATGTCAGTACAGAGGTGAAATATTTTGGTAGTTGTGATTCGGCAGACTATTAAATTGGTGGTTAATTTTATATTCTGGCTGTTGCCCTCGCTAAACACTTGGGAGAAAATCGAGCGAAATCTTTTAATCAGGCCTAGCACTAGGGTATGTTCGGTGTTAAAAAAATCAATCATAGTCTTGGTCTGTTATTTTGGGGCGGGAGTATCTTTAGCAGATTGGGTTAGAGTCACAGAAAGTATGGATGCTGATTATTATTTCTCACCGGGTAAGGTTTTTGTGCGAGGAGATGTTAGGAAAATATGGGAATTGCAAAATCTCAAAAAAGTAACAATTAGAGGCGAAAGATCTTTCCGTTATCTGTCAGAATATCATTGCATCAAAAATCAATGGAGAATTTTGCATTACACTGGTCATTCGGAAAGTATGGGGGCTGGTCGTATTTTGTCAGCAAAAACAGATAAAGAGTGGTATGTTATACCACCCGGAACCCCCCGCATAAGATTGCTTGATCAAGTTTGCAAGCTCTAGAAATTGGTAGGGGTGGATGGTCAATAGCCTAAATGAAAAAATATGCGTTAAAAAAACACTCGCTATTCAAATTTAAGGGGAGATAGTAATGCCATCGATTCAAGAAGATGCAGGTCAGCCCAAGGCCTTTAATATTTTGTTGGTCGTAAAGACTATAGTAATTACTTTTGCAGTCGGTTTGATAATAGGGGCTGTGATGGCTATTGTGTCAAATGGTTTTGTACTAGGCGTGGGGTGGCTTGCTGACCAAAGAGAAAATTTGCACGTCTTTGAAGTAACATTTGCCGGGAAGATAATTTCGATCGCTCCATTAGCATGTTTGCTAGTAGCCGCAATTTTTGTTATTGCCATCAAACGAATTTTCAATATGACTCGTTACCATGGTCCGGCAGATAGTATTTATGTTGCTCATCATGCCAATGATGAGCCGGATTGGAAGTCAGGTATTGGTTCCACTCTGGCAGCTTTTGTATCAGCAAGTGGTGGGGCTTCAGTTGGACAATACGGTCCCCTAGTCCATTTTGGGGCCACTGTCGGTAGTTTAATGCGACGATTGACGAGAGGTGTTTTAACTACTGAAATTTTTTTAGGATGCGGGGTAGCCGGAGCAATTGCCGCTGGGTTTAACGCTCCGATAACAGGATTGGTATTTGCTCATGAGGCGATTTTGAGAAATTTTTCTCAAAAAGCAATCGCACCCATTGCTATATCGAGTATCACAGCGGCTGCAGTGAGTGAATGGGCTTTCGGAGATAGAAATGTGCTGGCTCTGGATCAGGTTGCCCCCAATTTAGTGGAATTAATCCCATATTTGCTAGCATCTGGACCGGTATTTGGATTAGTAGCGATTGCATTCATGCTGTCTCTGCGAACTTCAGCTAGGTTTGCAGCAAACTCCAAGTTTTCGGCCCCGCAATTAATAATATTAGCGGCCTTGATCTGTGGTTTTGTTGGAATGTTTATACCCGAGATACTGGGGCTTGGATCAAGTACTATTTCTGAGATGTTTTCGGATGGGTTTGACTTGTCTTATTTGGCTGTTTTACTTGTTGCAAAAATCATCATGACCGCTGTTTGTATTGGATTTGGTTTGTTTGGCGGGGTTTTCTCGCCTGCTTTGTTTGTAGGGGCATCGATAGGGGCCATTTTAAACAAGTTGGTTGGGGTGGCTGGATTAGGGGCGCTCGGTCCAGCTTTAGCTGTATGTGGTATGGCAGCGGTGGGAGCTGCTGTGATAGGAGCTCCAATCTCGACGGTTCTGATAGTTCTCGAAATGACAACTTCCTATGAGTTTGCTGTTGCAGCCATGCTATCAGTTGTCACTTGCAAGATAGTGTCAAATGTATTTTTTGGACACTCGTTTTTTGATAGGCAATTATTAGACAGAGGAATAAATATTTCCCTGGGGAGAAGTCATATTAACTTGATGGATATGTCTGTTATGAGCTTTGCATCAAAAGAAAAATTTGTGTCTTTCGCCGTCACCGAGGAAACAGATGCGGCCGTAGACACAATGGCTAAAAAAGGATTCACAGAAGCCTGTATTTTAAATGAAGCTGGTAAATTTTTGGGCAAAATATCTATGCACTCATTAATTTTGAGGAAACCCAACACCGTTGGAGATGATGTTGACCCTTCACCCACGGTGATTTTTTCTCAGGATTCAGTTCTTACAGCGATTGAAAAGGCTAGTACCTTTGTGGGGGAAAGCATTCCGGTTGTTGATAAGAATTCGGGAGAGTTAAGGGGTGTAATTACCGAGGCTGATCTGTTTCAAGCTTATTTATCTATGCAAAATAAAACCCGGGACCTAGAAACTTCATAGGATTTAATTATTAGTTCCAATGTGGATATTCAGAAAACATATTGACTTTTGATTTGATGAAAAACTCGATTTTAAAAGCTGTTAGCCTAGCATGTGGTCGTGGAGGGGACCTTCTTTTTAAGAACCTCTCTTTCACGTTAAAGGGCGGTTCTATTATAAAGGTGGAGGGAGCTAATGGGGTTGGCAAAACAAGTCTTTTGAGGATATTAGTGGGGCTATCATCACCAATTTTTGGCGAAGTGTTTTGGAATGAAGACCTGATTCAAGAAAGGACAGATTTCTACCGAAGTCAGATGCTATATTTAGGTCATTCTGACGGGCTCAGAACAGAGCTAACTCTGTCGGAAAATATTTTGTTTTTGCAAGTGTTGAGTGGGTTTGATGTTGACCAGAATCAAGTAAATGCCAATCTTCAAACTTTGGGGTTAGGAGACGTTCTGGATAGACCGACATCCAGTTTATCAAAAGGTCAGCGACGCAGGGGATGTTTATTGAGACTGTTCTACGCGGGCGATAAGCCACTTTGGGTTCTAGATGAACCGTTTGTGGGTTTAGACCCTCATGGTATTAAGGCGATAACTTCAGTTATAGATAATCATGTGGCTAACGGAGGATTGCTTGTATATGCCACACATCAGCCTATAGCTTTTAAATCTCCCGAGAGTATTGTTAGTTTGGACTGAAGTGGGCCTTAGATCACTTACTTTTGCAATAGTAAAGCGAGACCTACAGCAAGCTGTGAGGCGGCCTTCAGATTTGCTAACAATCTTTTGTTTCTTTATCCTCTCATCTGGTCTTTTTGCGATTGGAGTCGGGCCTGACTCAGTTTTGCTCAAAGCTATTGGTGTGGGAGTGATCTGGGCTTCAGCTCTGTTGGCTTCTATCATGGCATTAAGCGAGTTGTTTGCAGCAGATGACCGGGATGGCATATTGGAGCAACTTATGCTTTCACCGGAACCTTTTGTAATTATTGTGCTAGCAAAAATTTTTGGACATTGGTTAGTTACGGGGCTCCCACTTGTGTTGGTTGCTCCATTTTTGGGACTGCTTTTTGGGTTCAATGTGGATGGGTTAATTATGCTCAGTCTTTCGTTACTTTTGGGCACACCAACCCTTGCTTTGTTAGGGGCAATGGGGGGCGCATTAACATTGGGTGTCAGAGGAGGGGTTGCTTTGGCAGCTTTGTTAGTTTTGCCTTTTTATGTTCCCGTCTTAATTTTTGGTACTTTGGCTACAAATGCTGCATTGGTGGGTAATACCGCTGGCCCCCATTTGGCACTTCTGGTGGCAATTTTAATATTTTTCTTGGTATTTTCACCCTTATTGGTGGCATTATCTTTGAGAGCAATCTTGGATTAATTTGTAAACGATGACAGATGGTTTAAATTTTTGGAAGTATTCTTCCCCCAAAACGTTTTTTCCTGTTATAGGAAAGTTTGTGCCGTTTTTTTTCTGGATGGCATTACTATTTGGGTTGGCAGGCTTTTATGTTGGTTTTTTTGTTGCTCCAACTGATTCTCAGCAGGGAGAGGTGTATCGGATAATATTTATTCATGTCCCCGCTGCTTGGATGTCAATGTTTATCTACATGGTTATGGTTTTTTGGGGTGCTATCGGACTAATATTTAATACCAGGTTATCGTTCATGCTTGCGAAGGCACAGGCTCCCACGGGCGCAATTATGACTATAATTGCGCTTTGGACTGGCGCTTTGTGGGGGCAGCCAACTTGGGGGACTTGGTGGGTTTGGGATGCCAGGCTGACTTCTGAGCTAATATTGTTGTTTCTTTATCTGGGATATATTATTCTCGGCTTGGCTATTGAGGAATCAAGTAAGTCCGATCGGGCAACTGCAATTCTGGCAATCATAGGCGCTGTGAACATCCCCATTATTTATTTTTCTGTCGAATGGTGGAACACTTTGCATCAAGGAGCGTCTATAAGTTTAACAGCCGCCCCAAAAATGGCTAATAAGATGTTGCTTGGTTTGGTGTTGATGTCTTTTTCTTTTTGGATGTATTCAATAGCTGCAACTCTTTCGAGATTGCAGACCATTATTTTAATCAGAGAGAGAGAATCTGCTTGGTTGAAGGAAATAGGAGGTTTATCTGATGATTGAGTGGGATAGTATCTTGGGTTTTTTTAGGATGGGAGGGTATGCCTGGTATGTGTGGGGTTCATATCTAGTTACTATTTTGTTAGTAATATTTGAACTTGGCATTCTGTTTACTCGAATGCGGTATTTGTTAAGAGCCAATTCGCGGTAGTAATCTGAGGAGAGTTGTTTTGAAGCCAAGGCATAAACGGCTATATATACTTCTAATTGCTATAGGCCTCATTGGGGCGTCAGTGGCGATTGTAATCAAAGTTTTTAATGAGAACCTTGTGTTTTTTTATTCACCAGTAGAGATTCATCAAGGAAAGATACCGAAAAACAAAAAAATAATAAGGATGGGTGGAATGGTGATGGTTGGAAGTGTGAACCGCAGTGGTGGCGATACTACAGTTTCTTTTGTAGTAACTGACAATATCCAAAGTATAACGGTGAAATATAAAGGGATTCTTCCAGATCTTTTTCGAGAAGGGAAAGGAGTTGTAGTCCAAGGGACTCTTGATAAAAACCAAGTTTTTGTGGCCAGCCAGGTTCTTGCTAAGCATGACGAAAATTACATGCCACCTGAAGTCGCTGAAGCCTTAAGAGATTCCAAATAGGTTCAACAGTTTTTTTGAAATGGGGATCACTTGACGAATATTTTAGTTTTTTCTGAAAAATTATTTTGTAATGACTTGGTTATCATATGATTCCTGAGCTTGGAAATTTTTTGCTGATGTTGGCTTTGTTGGTGGTTGTGGCCCAAGTCATTTTTAGTATGGTTGGGGCAGCCAAATCTCGAATTAGTTGGATGAAGGTTGGAAAAACAACGGGTACACTTCAATTTGTCCTTATAAGTGCTTCATTTAGCTGTCTTGTCCTTTCTTTTCTTTTAAATGACTTTTCGGTCTTGAATGTAGCCAAAAATTCAAACTCATCATTGCCTTGGCCTTATAGGGTTGCCGCCTCATGGGGAAGTCATGAGGGTTCCATGCTGCTTTGGCTAGTAATGCTGTCGGGCTGGACGTTCGCGGTATCCAGAAAAAGTCAACAACTGCCTTCGGAGTTTTTATCACGTATTTTAGGCATTTTGGGATTAGTATCAATTGGGTTTCTGCTGTTTACCATTTTCACCTCTAACCCTTTTGATAGGTTGGTGCCACCAGCTGTCGATGGGGCAGATTTAAATCCATTATTACAAGATCCTGGTATGGTAATTCATCCACCTATGCTTTATATGGGTTACGTTGGATGCGCAGTGCCCTTTGCTTTTGCTATCGCGGCTTTACTGGGTGGTCGTCTTGATACCACCTGGGCCCGCTGGTCTAGGCCTTGGACTACTTGGTCTTGGGTCTTTCTTACAATAGGGATTGCCTTGGGAAGTTGGTGGGCGTATTACGAACTAGGTTGGGGTGGATGGTGGTTTTGGGATCCAGTAGAAAATGCTTCGTTTATGCCTTGGTTATCCGCTACAGCGTTGATACACTCACTCGCGGTATCGGAAAAACGGGGAGGCATGAAGGCTTGGACGGTTTTGCTGGCGATTTTAACCTTTGCTCTGTCACTACTAGGAACCTTTTTAGTTCGCTCTGGAGTCATTACGTCAGTTCATGCATTTGCGAGTGATCCCGAGAGAGGGGTTTTTATACTGCTTTTTTTGGTTATCACCATTGGGTCATCCTTGTTGCTATATGCTTTTAGGGCGCCGAGGGCTAGTGGAGTAGGAGGTTCCTTTGATTTGATGTCTAGGGAGGGTGCCCTTATGGCCAATAATGTTCTTTTCCTAACTTCAACGGCAGCGATTTTGTTGGGAACTTTGTATCCCTTATTTCTAGATGCACTTGGCTTGGGTAAGATCTCAGTGGGACCACCGTATTTTGATTTGATTTTTGTCTCTCTGATGGCTCCTGGTATTTTTTTAATGGGAATTGGGCCACTGGCGAACTGGCAACGAACAGAAATACCTGAGGTTGTTTTTAAATTGAAATGGGCAATGTTGGTGGCGATCGGAGCGGCGGTAATTATTTTTATTTTTTCCAAACAGTCGAGTCCGTTGGTGGCTCTTGGAATTTTTTTAGCCTTCTGGATATTATCATCTAGCCTTTTAGCACTCAGAGACAGGGTTCAGGTTATTTCCGTTAAAACCAATTTGCAGGGATTTCAGGTGGTTAGGCATTTGTCTTTGGGTTTTTTGGGTATGTTGGTAGCGCACATTGGGGTTTCGGTTTTCATCATAGGAGTGACCTGTGTTGGGGGTTATGAGCAAGAGGAAGACCTGAAAATGAGCATTGGCGATACTGTAAAAGTTGGGGGATACACTTTCAAGCTCGAAGGTTTTGAGAAAAAGAAAGGGCCAAATTTTACTAGTACAATGGGTGTTTTTTCAGTTGCTGATAAGAGAGGTCATCTTAGCTATTTACATCCTGAAAAACGGTTTTATAACGTCCAACAGATGCCAATGACTGAGGCGGCAATAGACACTGGTTTCACGAGAGATCTCTATGTATCATTGGGTGAGCCTTTGCAAGACGGTAGTTGGGTGGTTAGGGTGTATTATAAGCCATTTGTTGATTGGATATGGGCGGGGGCGTTTATAATGGCTTTTGGAGGAATAATTGCTATTTCTGACAGAAGGTTTAGAACAGCCAGACGAAGCAAGGTAACGTGAAAAATAGTTTTTATACGTAAGCTTGGTTTTAACTTACATTTTCTTGAGATAAATGAAGTACTCGGTTCCCTTAATTGTTTTTACCTGCGTGGTAATTTTTCTTGCCAGAGGATTGTATTTGAATCCTCGGCAGATACCGTCACCCTTAATAAACCAACCAATCCCGGAAATTAATTTGCCCACCTTAATGGATGGGGTTTCAAGAATAAAATCTTCGGATTTGCTGGGCAGGCCATTTTTACTTAATGTTTTTGCCTCATGGTGTGCACCTTGTTTGGAGGAGCATGGTTTGCTTATGGAGTTGGCTGATACTAAGTCTGTTGATATATATGGTTTAAACTATAAAGACACGAACTTAAATGCTTTGGCTTGGCTTGGCAGAAATGGTAATCCCTATAGGTTAATTGCAGTTGATGTCAATGGTAAAATGGGAATTGATTTGGGGGTCTATGGGGTTCCTGAGACCTTCTTTATTGATGAAAAAGGGGTTGTACGTTTTAAACATGTTGGCCCTCTTACGAGCAAAGTTATTAATGATGAAATTTTAACGAGAATTAATGGTAAATAATTAATGAAGTTTTATGTTTTTATTGTAACCACTATTCTATTTTTCTTGCCTGCGGTTGGTTCTGAGGATATGGTGTCGGCAGAAGGAGAATTTGACGACCGTATTTCTTATTTGACAAAGCAGTTGAGGTGTCTCGTTTGTCAAAATCAGTCAATTGCTGATTCGGAGGCTGAGTTGGCTATGGATCTAAAAAAACAGGTACGGGAGTTAGTCCTGGCCGGGAGAAGTGATAAAGAAATCCGCGAGTTTATGGTTTCAAGATATGGAGACTTTATTCTCTATAGTCCTCCTTTTAAAACGAGCACTTTGGTTTTGTGGTGTGGCCCTTTTGTTCTTTTGATTGTTATGCTTGTTTTTGTTCAGACTATGGTGCGGAGGAGAAACCAAGACGTATCTGGGAAAAGCTTTTCAGAGCAGGATTTGCTCAGGGCAAGAAAAGATATTAATCAATAATCAACCATAAAAACTATTGTGATTACGTTCTACATTATTGCTGCTATGCTAATTGCTTTCACAGTGTTGGTTATAATTTTTCCTCTAATTAGAAAAGATAATGGGGAGACTTCCGAGGGTAATACAAACACTAATCTTTCGGTTATTAAAAAATATAAAAGTGAGATAGAGTCGGACTATAATTTAGGGATAGTCACTAGAACACAGTTTGAAAACTCTATATCCGAGCTTGAACATCGCTATTTAGATGAGTTGAAAGATACGGCGAAGGGTACTGAGTCTGAGGCTTCAAATGGATTAATCCCAGTGATTGCTGTGGTTTTGGTAGTGCCTATCGTTGTCTCAGGGCTTTATTTTGTATTAGGCAACAGGGAGGCTATCGGTGTTGATCGGCATATGGCGGACTCCGTGTCATCAGTAACGCAAGAAGAATTCACGACTATGACTCAAAAATTGTCGAGGCACCTCGAAGCAAATCCGGAAGATATAACTGGATGGGTAATGCTTGGGCGAGCCCATTTCATACTTGGCCAATTTGGTGAAGCTGTTAAGGCATGGAGGAAGCCTTTGGACAAAGACCCAAGCAATGTAGAGTTGAAAGTCAATATGGCAGAGGCCTTAGTAATGATTAACAGTGGGGAAGTTACGCCGGAAGCAAGTTTCTTAATAAAGGATGCATTGAGGTTAGATCCATTACATAAAAAATCTCTGGCGATGGCTGGCGGTGAAAGATTTTCCAATGGTGATTATTCTGGTGCGATTGTTCTTTGGCGGAGATTGTTGACAATCGTTGGACCCAATGGTGAGTTCTCTGAATCAATAAAGCAGAGTATCAAGGAAGCCAAGGTGCGGCAGGGAGAACCAGAAAATGATGTGGTCGTGACTGGGGTTGTCCGAGTCTCACCAAAAATTACAGCGCGCCTTCCGGATTCCGCTATCGTATTTGTGGTGCTTCGCTCTTTCTCAGGATCCAGGGTCCCATTGGTCGTTGAAAAGCTTGGCATAAGAGATTTGCCCCACCGGTTTGTGCTAGATCAGTCTCGAGTCATGGTTCCGCATATCAATCTATCTGAATATAAAAAATTCGTAGTTAGTAGTTTTATATCAACAACAGGTAGAATAGAAGATAAAATAAATAAGGTGATTAGTGAACCGGTGATAGTGGAGGATTGGAATGTTGCGGTTGAGTTGTTGTTAAAAGATATAGGAGAGGATGAATTTGAATAATAATTCTTTATTACTTTGTCTGCCCCTTTTGTTTGGGATTATTTCTTCGATTGCAGGGGTCTCGAATACTTATGCAAGACCTGAAAAAGTAGAAATTTTTATTGATAC
>MDTG01036984.1_pt1 | contig 11485 bp, 10 predicted proteins | sample 811421 | NCBI WGS metagenome assembly MDTG01 (sample SAMN05326645, study PRJNA326480) | marine metagenome | isolation source: seawater | place: Pacific Ocean: South East | collected 2011
ACTTTACAAACTATAGACAAATTAAGTCATTTATTTTTAAAAAAAATTTCTATGAATTAAAAAATAAATATGTGCAAAATTTTGATTTTCTAAACTATTCTAAGAATCTAGGAGGTAAAATTGGCATAAACTTATCAAAACAAAGTATTATTAAATGGTTTAATTTAAACAAAAATAAGATAGGGTATCCTTGGTCTGATGACTTAACAGCAAGAAGACTTATTAATATTTTATATAATTACGAATTTATAAACTCATCTTCCAGTCAAGTAGAAAGCAAAATTTTAAACAAAATTATTTTGATACATATACATAGATCAATTTTGAACTTCAAATATAAAAAAATTGATGAAATTTCTACTTATGATTTGATTGCACACATAATTTCTTTTTTTATTTTAAAAAGAGAAAATAGTAAAAACATTGAATTTTTGAATTATTTTATTAACAGACAAATAGATAAATTGGGCGTTCATAAAAGTTACAATATTTTAGAGCACGCAAAATTTTTAAATAATATATATGAGCTAAAAAGTATTTTTTTATATTACAATCATGGCGTATCAAATAAAATTGAAAGTGTTATTGTTAAAATGAATTCGATTTTAAATGAATATTTTCATGTAGATGGATCAATCCCCTTGTTTAATGGAGCAAATAATAATTATACTAAATTAATACATAATTCTTTAAATAAAGAGGAGTATCTTAAATCAAGAGGTTTTTATAATGTAAATAATGGAATTGCTTTTTTTTCAAGCAGAAATAAAAAGCTATTTTTTGATGTTGTTCAGCCAGATAAGAATAGACTTTCAAGTAATTTAAGTGCTGGAACATTAGCCTTTGAGTTGAGTTATTTAAATGAAAAAATAGTAACAAATTGTGGTGCTTCTGAAAGTCTTGGTAAAAATCCAGAATATTTAAAATATAGCGCAGCCCATTCAACAATAATACTGCAAAACACTAATATTAGTGAAATAAAAGAAAATAATCCAATGATTAAGTTTCCCCAATCCGTTACTTTTGAAGCAAGTAAACTAAATCAAGAAACTATTTTTGAAGGCTCACATAATGGTTATCAAAGAAAATTTAATAAAATAATAAAAAGAAAGTTAATCATAAATAATGATGATAATAAAATATTTGGGGAGGACTCAATTATCTCTATAAAAAATAAGGATTCAAGAATTATATATCATATAAGATTTCACTTAGTACCTGATGTTATATTTAATTTTACAAATAATAAAAAAAATTTAATTTTAAAATCAAAACTTAGTAATATGTGGTTATTTAAAAGTGATATTGAATTAACTGTTGAAGACAGTATTTTGGTAGATAATAATAAAACAATACCTACAAAACAAATTGTTATAAAAGGAATAACAAATAGTAATAAACATGTAAGAAAATGGTCTCTAGAAAAAATTTAAAAGACAAATTTGCTTTAATTTCTGTCTACGATAAATCTAATCTAAATTTTTTATGTAGTAGTTTAAATTCTCATAGTTATAAATTTATCTCAACGGGATCTACATACAAAAAAATTAAATCTCTAGGTTATAGTTGTATTGAAGTTTCTAGAATTACAGATTTCAAAGAAATACTAGATGGAAGAGTGAAAACCTTAAACCCTAAAATTTATGGTTCAATACTTTTTAAGAGAGATAATGTTAAACATTTAAAAGAATTTAATAATCTTAAATTTCCACAAATTGATATTGTTGTAGTCAATTTTTATCCCTTTGATAAATTTTTAAAAGGAAGTGAACATGAAAAAATTATAGAAATGATCGATATTGGTGGACCAAGCTTAGCAAGAGCAGCAGGGAAAAATTATGAGTTTGTAACAATCATTTCAAGTATTTCACAATATGCAGGTCTTGTTAACAATTTAAATAAGAACTTTAGTAAAACAGACTTAAACTTTAGAAGGAAGGTGGCATCTAATGCTTTTAAAGCTTGTTTTCATTATGATAATTTAATTAGTGATTGGTTGTCTAGTAGTAATCAGATTTCTAAAAAAAGAAATCTCAGATATGGCGAAAACCCAAATCAAAAAGCATACATATATAATAATTTTTCAAAATCTATTTTTGATTATCAAATAGGTGGAAAAGAAATGAGTTATAATAATATTGTTGATGTTGATAGTGGGCTTAAGTGTTTAAATGAATTCATTGAGCCTACTTGTATAATTATAAAACACAATAATGCTTGTGGAGTTGCTTCTTCAAATAAAATTGAATTAGCTTTTAAAAAAGCATTTGATTGTGATAATAAAAGTGCTTTTGGAGGAGTAGTATTATTCAATAGGAAAATAAATATTAAAACTGCGAAACTATTAAGTAAGTATTTCTTTGAAGTAGTAGTAGCAACAAATTTTGATAATAAATCATTAGAAACACTATCTATTAAAAAAAATTTAATATTATTAAAAATAAATAAAAATATAAATAATGCTAATGAATTTCGATCGACAATATTTGGAGTTTTAAATCAACAAGTAGATAAAGATAAAATAAATAAAAGTTTTCTAAAATTAGTTGGCTACAAAAAAGTTTCAAATACATTAATGCAAGATTTAATTTTTTCTATTAAAATAGCTAAACACTTAAAATCAAATTCTATAGTAATTGCAGGTAATAAACAAACATTGGGAATTGGTAATGGACAAACAAGTAGGATAGATGCATTAAAAATAGCTATAAAAAAATATAAAGAAAATTTTAAGAATAAAAAATTTGTTTGTGCTTCAGATGGATTTTTTCCATTCGTTGATTGTTTAACATTGTTAAAAAAAAATAAATGTTCTGCTGTTGCACAACCAGAAGGTTCTAAAAATGATATTATAAATATTAATTATTCAAATAATAAAAGAATACCATTATATTTTATAAAAAATAGATTGTTTAAACATTGAGCAAGAAACAAAAAATTCCAAGGTATTTAAAAGATTTTTTGCAAAAATATCCAAATACTAAAAGTGGTAGAAAAAACTATACATTTTACCATTTCAGAATATTAAAGACACTTGAATTGATAAAAAAATATTGGAAAGATTCTAATAATTAAACTTATTAATCCATTTCTCTAAACTTTTTTGAGCTTCCCGTGATTGTTTGTATTTTGTCCACCTTCCAATAGAAGTGGTATAAAGAGGGTTTATAACTTGACTGTAGCTTGGTGTAGCAATTTTTTCTCTTTTTCTTGCAGTTACATAGAACCTTTCAAGATTTTTTTCATATCTTAAATCTAAATACTTCATTAAATTATTAATTTGATTTCTAAAATCATGAACAACATTTTCATATTTAACAAGTAAATAATTAAGTTGTAATTCTTTTTCATAAAAAGAAAATAGATCTAAAACTTTATTATAGAAATAAATAGTATCATCCCATTTTAAAAAATTAATCATCGCATCGTTAAGTTTGAAAGAGCTAAAAAAACAACTTGTTATTACATCACATGGGTGTCGCATAGATAATATAATTTTTGAATTAGGAAATATACATTTTATAAAACCTAATTCAATTATTGATAAGGGAAATTTATCAACTATAATTTTTTTGTGATCATTATGAGTATGTAAAATATTTTTAAAATATTGTTTCCTAATTAGATCTTTATCATTTTGTTTTAATTTTAATAAGCTTGATAAATTATTGTTATATTTTTTAAAATAATTATGACGAATATCAAGAATAAATGGCTTCTCTTCCAAAACCCTTATTTTTGAATGACTCCTTAATATTGAATCTAATAGGGTTGTTCCAGATCTAGGAAAGCCTACAAGAAAAACTAAATTGCTGTCGTCATCAAAATTTAAATTGCTTTTTATTATATTAAAGTTTTTCTTATAAAAGAATTTTTTGTATTGATTAATAGTTTTTGTTATATTTAAACTATTAAAATTTTTATTTTCATTTATTTTAATTAAAATTTTGTTTCTGTCTTCAACATTTTTAAATGCCTGATGATATTTTTTTAGTTTTTCATTGTTTTTTGATTCAAGATCAAATGTTCTGATTAAATAATTATTATTTTCTTGAAATTCTGTATGAAGATTAAATTGGATAATATAGTTTTTTGATTCTTGAAACTTTCTTTCTCTATTAAGAGCTAAACATTTAAAAAATTTTAATATAGATATTTCACTTTTGTTAGTAAAATTTGTTAGACCTTTTTTTATTAAAGCTTTTAATTTTTTAATTTCATTTGATTTTTCATACAAATTTAATAACCTTTCATAAGCATTAAAAAAAAATATATCGCTTTGTATTGATTTCAAATAAGCCTTTTTTGATCTATCTAGATTATTATTTCTTTCATTATATTGTCCTTGAATAAAAAATAGAGATTTTTTATTTTTGGAAATTTTTATATTATCTAAATTTGCTATTTCAAATAATTGTTCAAGTTCTTGATAAAGCCTATAATTATAAAATATTTTACCAGTATGATTTGCAATATTCTCATTATATTTAAAATTGGATAAATAATTAAAAAGTAAACTAGTACATTTATCAATTTTTTTTTGTAAGATATAAATATTTGATAAATTTATATAAGCTTGATAGTTTTTTTTATCTATTTCAATTGCTTTTAAAAATGATCTCTCCGCATCAGTTAGTTTACCGATGTTTGCATAATTTATACCTTTGTTGATATGTAAATTATAAGTGTTTTGCATTTTTTTGTTCTTTTTTGTATTTTTTTTACTTAAATCATTTAAAATATATTTGTTAATAAATTTATAAATTATTGAGATGTCTGGACTAAATCTTTTTTTTTCATCACCTGTATGGGTATCAAAAATAGAAAATTATAAAGAAACTAATGAGAATATTTATAATTATATTAAATCTCTCCAGAAAGTTGATGGTAAAGGCTTAGAAAAAAGTAACATTAAGGGTTGGCATTCAAAAAATTTTGATTTGAAAAATAAAGATGTTATTAGTTTTATAAACCTCATTTCACCTAATATTAATCAAGTAATCAAAGATATGAACTGGGATACAGTCAACCAAATTACAAACATAACTGGCATGTGGGCAATAATTAATAAAGGAGGCGCCTCTAATGCACGTCACCATCATGGTAATAGTGATATTAGTGCTGCCTATTATGTTAGGGCGCCTAAAGATTGTGGTGAAATCGTATTTTATGATCCGCGCCCGGCACCTGTGTTTTCTCATCCGAGGTCAAAAAGTTCAAATTCATTAAATGCAATGGTAAATTCAATTAACCCTGTTGAAGGTGGTTTAGTTCTGTTCCCAAGTTATTTAGATCACTCTGTGAACCCAAATATATCAAATGAAGAAAGAATTGTTATAAGTTTTAATTTATCCCTAATAAAAAAAACTATTTAAATAAATAATATTTTAGAAAATCACCATTTCTTATTTCTTTAAGCGTCCATTGATTATAGCTAAGAGATTTAAACACTTCATAATTTATTTCTCCTGATTCAATATTTTCAAGTGAGTTGATATTTTTTAATTTATCATGTGTAAAATGTGCTGGTACTCCCATTAACATACTTTTAAATCCTGCACTTGATTGAAAGCTTACAAATGCCCATGCTTTTTGTAGCAGCAAATTAAGAGGAATTTTTGAAAATTTATTATGAACAAAAATTTTTCTATCAGAATATTTTTTTATTTTCCTAATTGTTTCATCAACCCAATTATGCAAGTTATAAAAATCTTTCATAGCATTAGATGGTTCACTTAATATAATATATTCTCCTGATTTTCTAATAGGTTCAAATTTTAAATTTAACCTTTCTATTCTTTTAGAGTCATATTTTTTTATCTTGAAGCCTACAAAATCATTATGTACAATTCTAAAATATCCATCTAAATTGTTTATAGATGTTACTCCATCTTTAAATGATCTTGAAGAGGCAGCTAAATATCCATGATCTAGATATACAAAGTTTTTTGATTGCTTAAGAGTTTCTCCTATACCTCTTAGAATACCATAAGAAACAACCAATTCAGATGATTTGGGCTTATAATTTTGAATTTTAACAATTCTTGATTTTGTGCTATGAGCGAAACAATTAGTTACTTCTATATTTACAAAATGATCAGTTTGTAAAATAATCATATAATTAGTGTAAATATCATAAAACTATAATTTATTTAATAATTGACTCCACTCAGATGCAATTTTGTGTATACTATAGTGATTAGTTACATATTGCTTTCCTGCAGCTATTTTAGATTTGACAATTTTAGGATTTTTAGAATACCATTCTAAACCATCTCCAATATCACCAACGTAACAAAAGTCATCAAATTGTAAATTGAATGTAGTGTTTGATTTTATAACAAATCTACCAAAATTAAGCGCGTCTATTATTCTGTTTGAAGATTTAACAAGTCTTATGTGGTCATCAATAAAGGGTATAATAATTATCGAAGATGTAATTGCAATTTTTACCAAATTTTCATCTGAAAACGGAGTTAAAATGGGTTTGATATATTTAAAATTACATTTTACTAATTTATCTGAGAAATCTGGAGATAAATTTGTTACTATATTAACAGTTGTATAAATTTTTTTATTTTCTATTTCAAACAAACCCTTAAATAACGTGTCATGGTTTGAAGAAGAACCAAACCATAGTAAGCTTGGTTTATTACTTAAATTAGTATTAACATTTAAAGATTTGAACCTAATGCAATCAGGAATGACTTCGTAGTTTAAGCCAGTATTTTGTTTTAATAAATTACCAGCATCGACAGACTTAACGATATTAATATTTGATTGTTTAGCTAATTGTAAATTTAACATGAATTTTTTTTCTTGTTTTGTATTTGTAGGTTTAAAATGCCAGTCATTAAAACAAGAAATTATTTTAATACCTCTTTTACTTGCCTCTACTGCAAGATTTATAACATTTGAATGAAAACATTTTCCAATAACAATTATATCTGGTCTAATTGTGTTTAATAAATCAAATATATCATGAGTTTCACTTAAATATAATTTTTGCATTTTTAGATAATCTGCAGGCATTATACACCCAACAATATCACTCGGAATTTTATAAGGAGTAGAAAAAACCCATATAACTTTTATTTTATTATTGAACAAAGTTACCAGAAATATAATTTAGATAATTTAATACCATTCTTTGTTTTTGATGGTCCAGCTTACAGTTTCTTTAATTCTTTTTTCAATATTTTTTTGTGGTTTCCATCCCATAGCTTCAAGTTTTTTTCCATTTAAAGCATATCTTAAATCATGACCTGGCCTAGAAGAGTGAAAATCTACAAGTTTGTACTTTAATTTTTTTCCAATGTGATTTGATATAATTCTAGCAAGTTTAAGATTATCAATTTCTTTTGGTCCTACAATGTTATATTTTTGATTAACTTTACCATTATTCAATATAAAATTTATTGCGTCAGCTACATCTTGCGCATGAATATAAAATCTAGAACCAGGTTTTGTCCTGCTCTTATTTGAATGAATATTTAAAATTTTTTTAGATTGAATGCAGCTTATAATTTTTGGTAAGTATTTTTCTGGATGCTGCCTCTCACCTATAACATTCATTGTATGTGTAATTATTATAGGAATATTAAAAGTATTTTGATAGGCCATACACATTTCCTCGGCCCCAGCTTTACTCGCTGCATAGGGGTTTCCGGAATTATACCTATCATTTTCTTTAAACTTTATTTTATTTGGTGCAGGACCAAAAACTTCATCAGTACTAAAATATAAAAATTTAGATAATTTCTTTAATTTTTTTGCATAATCAAGAATATTTACAGTGCCAACAATATTATCCATGACAAATGACATTGGATCTTCAATACTTCTGTCTACGTGAGATGCTGCCGCAATATGAAGTATTATATCTGGGTTATTGATTTGCTTAGCTACAATAGGATTTATATTAGCCTTTAAATCATGCCAAACTATTCTTAATCTTTTTGCCCAATTTTTATTTTCACCTATTATTTGATCAATTCTTTTATAACTGCCTGAAAAATCCAGTCTATCCAAAGAAGTAATTTTATAATTTGTATTTTTAAGGTAATATAAAATTATATGATGGCCGACAAAACCGGCGCCTCCTGTAATTAATATATGTTTTGTTTTCATTTTTAATTGTAAATAACTTATGGATAATATCTTTTTATATTTTATATTCAATTGTATTTATTATGATTGAAAAAATACCATACATAAAATTTGAAAATGGAGAAATACTTGAGGCTGGTGAAAGTAAACAGTCAATTAAAGGTGAGATTTCTATTCAAAAATTCATATATGGCTATGATTTATCCTCTCGTACATCAATAATTAATCATTTAATAAAAAAAAATAATTATAAAAAATACTTAGAAATAGGTGTTAGAAAAGGTGAGAATTTTAAAAAAATAAACATTAATAACAAAATAGCTGTAGACCCAGATCCTTTATTTGATCATAAAAATTTAAAAAAAGTTTCCTCAGATGAATTCTTTAAAAATAATACTGAAACTTTTGATATAATATTTATAGACGGCCTTCATTTAGAACAACAAGTTGATAAAGATATAAGTAATTCACTTAGTTGTATTTCGAAAAACGGCCTTATTATAATGCATGATTGCAATCCACCATCTGAATTTCATCAGAGAGAAAAATATGAAGTGAATGGGGAATATCCAGCGTGGAATGGTACAGTTTGGAAGTCTTTTGCAAAACTTAGGATGAATAATAATTCACTAACTTTATATTGTGTAAATTGTGACTGGGGTATTGGAATCATAAAAAAAAGGAGTTCTAAATTATTTAAATTTAATAAAAAACTTGATTATAAATTTTTAGACCAAAACAGGAATGAATTGCTTAATTTAATATCTGTGAGAGAGTTTCTCGATATATTTTGATCTACAATAATTTCTTAATATTTTCTAAAACTTCTGCAATTCTTTTTTTTGATTCCAACCCCTTAAAGGTTAGAAAAACAACTCCTTTTTTTTGTAATGAGTGTAAATCAATATTTGGATCCTTATCTTTTCTTCCAACAATATGCATATATTTTTTTTGATTAAAAAAACTAAATTTTGATTTATTATCTAAATAAAAGATATGCAAAGATAATTGATCTCCGTACCATCTATGAAATCTAGCTGGTAAGTTTTTACAAATTTGAAATAAATTTGTAAAAAAATTTTCTTTTTTACAAATTATTATTGCTCCAAATAAAAAGGGCATGACATCCAAAACAAATTTATTTTTAAATTCTGGATAGTATTCAGGAAATAAATGATTAATTATAAAATTTCCTTCACGTTTCATTAAATAATATCCAGGACTGAAATTTGAAAGTTTAAATTTATTGATTAATAGACTATCAGCATCACAAAAAATTGTGTTTGTATTTAGAGTTTCAACAAATGAAAATGCTTTAAGTCTTGCAGACATCAAATCTTTTGGCAGATCTTTATCAATTAAGATATCTACACCTTCAATTTTTTTTGCTTTTGTATCAGAAACTTGAATAATTTTAATATTGTTTAGATTTCTAATCTTAATAGATTTTACAAAATATTCAGGGATAGTTGTATCTTCACCTCTCCAAAAAAAAGCTATCTGATCCATTTTTCATCAACTGTTGCTATGCAATTTGAACCTTCTGGTCTCATTAAAGTACTTTGAAATTTATCAACTTTTTCAATTTTTTTATTTATCTCATCTATAAAATAAAATTTATATTTATATTCTTTTAAAAAATTTATACACATGTCAAATGATTGCTGATTAATTTCAAAAATAATATCAGGATTGTTTTTAATAATAATTTGTTTTGATCCTTGTATAACTTGAAACTCATGACCTTCTGTGTCAATTTTGATGCCCTTAACTTCTGTATTTAACTTAAAATCATCAATTTTAATTTTAGACACACCAAAATTGCCGTGTTCAGATATTTTTCCTCCTGAACTATGATAGCCTTGTGGTGATTTTACATTAAACTTTGCTATACCCCTTTCATTAGAAGCTGCAGCTAAATAGCAATTACTAGTTTCCATCTTATTTATTTTTAAGTTAGATAATAATCTAGAATAATTTAAAAAATATGCTTCAATGGAAACAATTTTATTTTTTTCATTATTTAAATTTCCAATTATAGAGTAAATGCCAGTATGCGAGCCTATATCAAAAAAAATTCCTTCTTTTCTTGTAATTTTGTACCAAAGATTAAGAGAAAGATCTTCATAATAATTTCTCCATAAATATTTAAGAACTACAGCATCATCATTTGAGATATTAAGCATATAAAAAAAACACTTATTAAAACTAAGTTCACAAATTCCATTTAATGAGGGAAGTTTAAATAACTCCTTAAGATTTGCGTTTTTGAAATCTTTTTCTTTTTTTAACTTTATTATTTCGTTTAATTTTTTTGTAAAATCTGTAGATTTCATATTAATATTTTAACCTCTATTAAATTTTTTGATCAATCAAGTTATTAGTTTATTAAAAGACAAAATAGAGTCAATAAACGCATTTTTCTAAAATTTTAGGAATGTGCTAGAATTTTAAAAAGGATGAAAAACTCAAACCCTAACTTTAACTTTAGGAGGTTTACCGCATATAATAAATAATTAAGATGAATAGTCAGTTAAACCCATGAATATATTACGCAGATAAAACCAATAATCAAAAAGAAGTTCATTACTCTTCTTCTAGCTATAATTTGTTTTTCAGATAACTCTTCTTTTTTAGATTGATAATAAAAAAAGCAGCCTAGAAAAAAGGCTACAATTCCTGAAAGATAGGCATACCATTGTAAATTATTCATAACATTATTAAAGAATATAACACATAATAGATCTAAAAGGAAAAACTAACAAAATTATAGGATAGTGTTTTTTTCACTGAGCGATTATTATTCATGACCGTAGGTTGTTCAAGCGTTTGAATATTTTATAATTCCATATTAAATTGTTGTGACCATGTTCGCATCATCCAAGTTATTATAATATTTTTTGAATTATTTTTATAGTTATTATTAGATAAAATTTCCTTAATACCATCATCAGTATTTACTGTTTTAATATATTTATCTTGTAATGGCTTAAATTTAAATAACCAGTCTGTAATTGGAACTGACCAACCAGTTTTACTTTTTGAAAAAATATAATCAGGTATCTTATTTTTATAAGATAATTTCACGGGTAATTTCATTTCGGAAATATTTTTTCCCACTTTATAATTTGAGTTTATTGATAAACAATATTCCATATATTTTTTTGATGCTAAAGGAAATCTTCCTTCCATTGAGAAGGCCATTCCAAATCTATCATTTCTAGAGAAAAAATCTTCTGATACTGTAGTAACACAATCTAATGCCATTGCAGAATTTACTGGATCTTCAGGATTCCATAAATCTTCTGGCAGGTTTTTAGATAATAAATCATGTAAATCATCGAAATTAAATTTTAAATTTAATTCTATAGGGGCG
>MDTG01069976.1_pt1 | contig 11485 bp, 13 predicted proteins | sample 811421 | NCBI WGS metagenome assembly MDTG01 (sample SAMN05326645, study PRJNA326480) | marine metagenome | isolation source: seawater | place: Pacific Ocean: South East | collected 2011
GCACATAAGCTGGAGTTTGATAAAAATTGGATATATAAAATAATCAATAATTAGATTGCTTTTTAAATATAAGACTTTTTAATACATACCTAAATATTTAAAAAAAAGAAAAGCATGAATCCTCTGATATCAATTATTGTACCTATTTACAACAGCGACTCTTTTTTAGACCAAACTATTAATAGCATCATTTCACAAACTTATACCCAATGGGAACTTATTCTTGTTAATAATGGCTCATCAGATAGATCAAAATTTTTAATGGATTCTTACGAAAAGAAAGATCAGCGTATAAAGTGCATACATTTTGAAAAAAATTCTGGAGGTCCAGCATTTCCAAGAAATGAGGGCATGAAAATATCTAAAGGAGAATATGTTGCATTTTTAGATGCAGATGATTTTTGGGAAAAGGAAAAGCTTGAAAAGCAAATATCTCTTATAGACTCAAACACAAAATTAATAATATCGTCCGAAGCTTACAAGGTAGACGAATTTAATAAAAACGTAGGAGAGTTTAATAGATCTTATCTTTTTAAAAGGCTGAAAAAATTCTTTGATTTTAAAAATATCTTTCTAATTTATAACCCTATAATTCTTTCAACAAGTCTAGTTAAAAATAGTCCTGATTTAAAATTTCAGGAGAATGAAAATTTGCAATCTATAGAGGATTGGGCCTTCTGGATAGATTTAGTGTCTACTGGGTATGAATTAAAGATTATTGATACTCCATTATGTTCATATCGAGTCCATAAAGATTCTCTGTCAAATAAAAACAATGAAAATCAATATAAAAAAGGCTATGTTTTATATAAAAATCTTTATTTAGAGGGAAGGATAGAGACTTATAAATATTACTTTTTAATAATGATTCAATCATTTAGATTGCTGAAATTTAAATTTTTAGGAAGAAAGTGAATTTATTTGTTAAGTTTTAATAAAAACTAAACCATAAAAGTAATGAAAGTATTAATTTCAACATCTAGTTTTTGCGAATTCTCTAGTTCTCCAATGGAGTTATTATCAAAGAAAAAATGGGATTTAACTTTAAATCCTCATGGAAGAAAGATGAAACATCAAGAGATAATAGATTTGGCAAAAGATGTAAATTACATAATTGCTGGCACTGAGACTTATGATAAAAGGCTATTGAACAAATTAACTAATCTTAAAATTATCTCAAGAGTAGGTGTTGGATTGGACAATATCGATATTGATTATGCCAAAAGAAAAGGAATTTTAGTACTTAATACACCTTTATCGCCTTCTTTAGCCGTTGCCGAGTTTACAATATCTTTAATGCTAAATTCTCTGAAAAAATTAAATGAAACTTCTCTCGATGCGATGAGAGGCTTATGGAATAAAAAATCAGGATTTTTGTTATCAAAGAAAACAATCGGAATCGTCGGGGCGGGAAATATAGGAAAGAAAGTAATTAAATTGATGTCAAACTTTAAGAATAATTTTTTGGTTTTTGACGAGTATGAAGACAAAGAATTAAAAAATAAAAAGAATATTTCATATGTTCCTTTAGAGGATGTTTTCAGTAAATCTGATGTAATTTCACTCCACTTATCTTTATCTAAAAAAACTAAAAACTTAGTAAATAAAAATCTGCTTAACCTGATGAAGAAAGATGCTTTATTAGTGAACACATCTAGGGGAGAAATAATTAATGAAATAGATTTATATAATTTTTTAAAAAAAAATAAAAACATTCAAGTTTCCCTAGATGTCTTAAAAAAAGAACCTTATCAAGGTCAGCTTCTAGAGCTTCCCAATATATTCATCACTCCGCATATTTCAGCTTACGCAAAAGAAACAAGAGTAGAAATGGAAATAGAAGCAGTGAAAAACCTTATTAAATCTATTTAAAAAAAATTAATGAAGAATATTCAGGCTCTCATTTTTGATTATGATGGTGTTATTGCAGAATCAAACGAAATCAAACTTTCAGCGTTCAAAGAATTATTTAAGGATGAGAAAAAAGAGGATATCCAAGAACTTATAAATTTTCATGTTAACCATGAAGGCATATCTAGAATAAAAAAAATAGAACATTTTTATAACCAAGTATTAAAAAAAGAAATTTCTAATGAAGACTTAGAATTAAAATCAACTCATTTTTCAAGGTTGGTTGTGAAGAAGGTCATAGAATGTAAAAAAGTGAAAGGTGTGAGAAAATTTTTAAAAAATAATTCTGATAAATATAAATGTTTTATATCTACTGGCACTCCAACAGAGGAAATTAAAATGATTTTAAAAGAAACTAAAATGTATGATTTTTTTCAAGAAATTTATGGCTCACCAGAAACAAAAATCCAGCACATTTCAAGCATAATCCAAAAATATAAATTTAATCAGGATAATTTGCTATTTGTAGGAGACTCTAATACAGATCTATTGGCTGCTAAAAAATGCAAAATAAAATTTATCTTGAGGTCTCATAAATCTAATCAGGAAGTAGACTCCTCATTTAGCGGTATCAAATTTAAAAACTTCTATCAACTTCAAGAGTATTTCGATAATTAAAATCATATTTCGATAAGAAGGTTATCGACAAAATAAATAAAGATGTTAAAAGATAAAAAAATTATTTTTCTCATAAATCATGTTTCCTTTTTTATATCTCACAGACTCCCTATAGCTCTGAGAGCTATAGAAGAAGGCTGCAATGTAGAACTTATTACAGGTAAAGCCGGAAGCGAAACTATGGAAAAAGAAGCTTTAAAGACTCTTAAAAGATATGATATTAAGCATACAAGAGTAAGTTTTGAAAGTTCTAGTTTAAATATTTTTAGAGAAACAAAATCTTTAATCGAGTTATATAAATTATTAAAAACTAAGGAACCAGATATTCTGCATATGGCATCTCCAAAGGCAGTTACATATGGAGGAATTATTTCTAACTTTTTAACCATACCTGGATTAGTTTTTTCAATTTCAGGATTGGGATTTATATTTACTGAAACTAAAAATAATTCTTTATTTAGAGACTCAATAAAGCTAATTTTCAGAATTTTTTCTAAATTTATAATTGATCGAAATAAAAATATTAAAATTATTGTTCAAAATAGTGATGATCTTAATTTTTTCATAGAAAAAAAAATAGGAAAGCCAAGTCAAGTATTGTTGATTAAGGGTTCTGGTGTGGATTTGAATGATTTTGCTGATATTACATTTGAAGAAAAAGATAAGATAATTGTGTTCCCTGCAAGAGTTATTTTGGATAAGGGCATTAGAGAATTTATATTGGCTGCTAATAAGCTGAAACTAATCCATCCTGACTGGGATTTTTTGGTTGCTGGAGCTTATGATTATAAAAATCCAACATCTATTTCATTTAAAGAGATTCAAAATTTAGTTTCAAATAATTCTGTAAAGTTTTTAGGACATGTGAACAATGTCAATGAGCTGTTTAGGAGATCGTCTATTGTGTGTTTGCCTTCTTATCGCGAAGGAATGCCCAAAGCAATTCTTGAAGCACAAGCAGCGGGGTGTGCAATTGTTACAACAGATGTTGTTGGTTGTAGAGAGTCGATTGAAAGAGATAAAACAGGCTATTTAGTAAGTCCCTATAATGTCAATGAACTTATTGAAGCTTTAGAAAAATTGATATCCAACAAAAAGAAAAGAGAAGATTTTGGAAGTTTTGGGATTGAATTTGCAAAGAAAAACTTCGACTTAAATGTTGTTCTTGATAAAGTGATGGGAACTTATGAACTTTTGCTTAAAAAGAAATTTGAATGACAAAAAAGAATTTTAACAAAAATATTTCAGTAATAGGTCTGGGTTATGTCGGCTTACCCCTTGCAATAGAATTTTCAAAAAAATTCAATGTAGTCGGTTTCGACCTTAATAAAAATAGAATTGAAGAATTAATCAATTGTGTAGACCGAACTAGCGAAATTTCTAAAGAGGAATTAAAAAAAACAGACATTAAGTTTACTTCTTTAGAAGACGATCTTCTAAAAACAAACATTTATATTGTTACAGTTCCAACACCAGTTGATAGGTATAAAAATCCAAATCTTCAAAATTTAAAGGCAGCCTCTGAATTAGTTGGATCTTTACTTAATAAAAATAATCTTGTTATTTACGAATCTACTGTTTTTCCGGGTGCAACAGAGGAACTTTGCATTCCTATTTTAGAGAAAGCAAGTGGCCTCAAGTTAAATAAAGACTTTTATTGTGGCTATAGTCCAGAAAGAGTTAATCCGGGAGATAAAGATCACAAATTAATTGACATACTAAAGATAACTAGTGGCAGTAATAAAAAAGCATTAAAAATGGTTGATGATCTCTATCAAGAAATAATCAATGCTGGTACTTACAAAGCTGAAAGTATAAAAGTAGCAGAGGCAGCAAAAGTAATTGAAAATACTCAAAGAGATTTAAATATAGCTTTGATTAACGAGTTGAGTTTGATTTTTAATAAAATGAATTTAGACACTAATTCTGTAATAAACGCAGCTTCAACGAAATGGAATTTTATGAAATTTACTCCTGGTCTTGTAGGAGGACATTGTATTGGGGTGGATCCATATTATCTTACTTATAAAGCTAAAAAGTTAGGTTACTCTCCAGAGATAATTTTAGCTGGCAGAAGTCTCAACGATAGAATGCCTAAGCTTGTTACCCAGAAAATTTTTGATTTGATGAAAACTAAAAAAATAAATATCTCTAAAAGTAGAGTTCTTATTCTCGGAGCCACTTTCAAAGAGAACTGTCCAGATATAAGGAATTCAAAAGTAATAGAATTGATTAATTATCTATCAAAGAAAGTAAAATCTGTACATTGTTTTGATCCATTAGTGTCAAAAAACGATCGTTTTAGTATCAAAGTTTCTTGGTTAGATACATTAAAAGAATCAAAAAAATATGATGCTATTGTTTTTGCTGTTCCGCATAAAAAGATAATAGATAAAAAAAAATATATCCTAAACCTGAGAAAAAAGAAGGGAGTTATATATGATTTAAAAGGCTTTCTTTCTGTTAATGAAAGTGATGGGAGGCTATAGGAAAATTGAAGAAACTTACTCTTATTGAATTAAATGAAATAAATTTAGATATAGCTGATTCTTATATTGAAAAATTAAACTTAGAAGGTTTTAAAAAGCTTAAACTTTTAAATTCTTTAAAAACAAATTCTGAAAAAGAATACGAGTTATTAGAGCCTTGGATTCAATGGCACTCAATTCATACGGGATTATCAGCTCAGGAACATGAATTATTTAGACTTGGAGATATAACAAATAATAAAAACAAAAATATTTTTGAGCATTTAGATTCTAAAGGTCTAAAAATTGGTGTAATTAGCGCTATGAATATTTTAAATAATTTTGAGCATGCTGCTTTTTTTATCCCAGATCCATGGACTTCAACTCATTCTGGAGAGACATTTTGGGAGAAGAAAATATCCAAATTTTTAAATCAAACAGTTAACGATAATTCTAAAAATGAGATTCGCTTAGTAAATTATTTATATATTCTTCTAACTTTTTTAAGATTTGCTAGATTTAAAAATTATCTAAAATTTTTCAAATTAGCTTTTTCTTCCTTCAAAAAGCCTTGGAGAAAAGCTCTATTTTTAGATCTGCTGCTAAGTGAAGTTTTTTTTAATTTATTAATTAAGCACAATTTAAATTTTGGAACTCTTTTCTTAAATGGAGGAGCTCATATTCAACATCATTATTTTTTTAATTGTTCTCTTGGAGTAGAGAAAAATAAAAAGCAAATAAATCCAGAATGGTATGTCAGTCATAAATACGATCCTTTTGCAGAAATGCTCATAGTTTATGACGAAATAATTAAAGAAGCAGTCAACTTAGAAAATAGAAATTTAATCGTTGCCACAGGGTTAACACAAGAACTAGATGATAAGGCTGTCTTCTACTACAGACCAAAAAATCATGAGGATTTTTTAAATAAGATTGGAATAAACTTCAAAAGGGTTTTACCAAGAATGTCTAGAGATTTTCTCATTGAATTTTCTTCGGAAGGGGAAGCAAGCAATGCAGAAAAATTACTAAGTTCAATAAAACTTAATGATAAATATTTTTTTTTAGAGCCTGATAACAGAGGAACATCGATATTTATGTCTATTGGATACGATAGAGAAATATATGAAAGCGATAAAATTCAATTGGGCGAGAAGAGTATTGAAATATTTAATGAGCTTTCTTTTGTGGCTATAAAAAATGGCAAACATTCTGAAAAAGGTTATCTATTTTTAGATAAAGATATTCAAACCAAGGATTCCTATTTAGAGAATGGGACTATCAATGTTAAAGATATTTTTTTTATCATTAATGATTTTTTTAAAAAAAGTGATTTTTAGTAATAACTTTTGTACCAATCAATAAAACTTTTTATTCCTTCATTGATAGAAGTTTTAGGAGAAAAGCCATAATGTTTTTTTATTTTTTTTATATTAGATACAGTCTTTTTTACGTCTCCCATTTGAAGTGGCATTAAATTTCTTTTAGCTTTTTTCCCTATATTTTTTTCTATTTCTTTGATCAAGTTATTTAGAGTAATAGGATGATCTCCTCCTATGTTATATATTTCAGAATAACTATTAGAAAGGTATTTATTTTTTTTTAAGGAGACCAAAGAAATACCTTCTACTACATCATCGATGTAGGTAAAGTCCCGTGAGTGCTTACCATAATTAAATACATCAATTGGTTTGTTATTTATTATCAAATTCGTAAATTTATGAATTGACATATCTGGTCTTCCCCAAGGTCCGTAAACGGTAAAAAACCTAAGCCCAATAAAACTTATTTTGTATAAATCGTTATATGCATTTGCCATTAATTCATTCGTTCTTTTTGTAACAGCATAAAATTGAAGAGGGTTGTCCACTCTATCATTTTCAGAAAATGGAAAATCTGTGTTTCCACCGTATACTGAACTCGTAGAAGCATAGACAATCTTTTCTACTCCATAATCCTTTGCATATTTAATTATGTTTAGGAAAGATGAAATGTTATTTGATACGTAGTCTTCTGGGTGATCTAGAGAGTGTCTTACACCAGCCTGTGCTGCTAAATTAACAATAATGTCTGGCTTAAATTGTTTTAAAGCTTTAATGATTTTTTTATTAGATATATCTTCTATTTTGGAAATATAGTTACCATTTATTCCATCCAAAACTTTTCCTCTATCTTTTTTTAGTTTCTGAGAATAATAATTATTTAGAGAATCTACCCCCATAATTGTGTGACCTTCATGAATAAGTCTTTTAGCTAAATGAAATCCAATAAAGCCTAGATGACCTGTTATGAGAATTTTTTTGTCTTTTTTCTGCATTACACAAGATAAATTTTTTTCTTCATAAGAGTTTTAGATTCAAAATCAAAAATTTATATAAAATTATTTTAAATCGGATAGAATCAAAATGAACATGTAAATTTCTATTTGTCTATTCTAATCGAGTTCAATTATTTGAAGTTAAAAAAATGAAAAATAGCTTAAAAAAAATAGTCATACCAATCGCTGGATTAGGAACTAGGATGTTACCAGCTACAAAAGCTATTCCAAAAGAAATGCTTCCAGTTGTTGATAAGCCTATAATTCAATACATAGTTGAGGAGGCTGTCGAAGCTAAGTTTAACGAAATAATTTTGATTACTCATTCGAGCAAGGCATCTGTAGAAAACCATTTTGATAAAAGTTTTGAATTAGAGGCAACTTTAGAAAAAAGAGTAAAAAGAGGTTTGTTAAAAGAAATAAAATCAATTTCAAGGTTAAATGTAACTATACAAAGCATCAGGCAAGGAGAAGCTAAGGGCTTGGGTCACGCAATCTTGTGTTCAAGGTCAATTGTAGGGGATGAACCTTTCGCAATAACTCTTCCAGATATGCTGATTTCATCTGACAAAAAATCTTCTAGTTTATTAGAAATGAAAAATGAATTTGAGATTTCAGGTGACTCTTCAATCTTACTAGGGAAAGCAAAAAAAACAGAAATATCTCGATATGGAATAGTAAAACTAAGTAATAAAAAAAATAAAAGAGGGTTTAGAAAAATAGAAAAAATTATTGAAAAGCCTAAAATGAATATAGCTCCTTCAAGCTTATTTGCTGCAGGAAGGTATATCTTTACTAACAAAATATTCAATAGCTTGTCGAGAGTAAAACCAGATAAATCTGGAGAAATACAGCTCACTGACGCAATTCAAGATTTTTTATTAAATGAAGAAGTAATTTGTTTTAATCTCAAAGGAGACCTTTTTGACTGTGGAGATAAACTCGGATACTTAAAGGCAATTGTTCATAAAGCACAAGAGGATGAAGATATTGGGAAAGAATTTAAAAAATATATAAAAAAATTATCTTATTAGAGTTCTAAGTCACTAATTACTGTAATTTTTTTCTTTTTCTTAAAAAACTCATCTGAATGGGTTCCTCTTCCATCAAATAAATCTTTTAAAGCTTGTTTTTTTTCTGATCCAAATGCAGTTAAGAATATTTTTTTTGATAAAAAAAGCTTTTCAACTTTATAACTTAGTCTTTTTCTGGGCGGTTTCTTAGCATTATCGGTTACACAAAAAAAGTCATCATAACTTTTTGAATTACTAAAGTGACCCGCCAAGTGCCCGTCGTTTCCTATGCTTAAGAAGCAAATATCAAAGTATGTATAAAAAACGTTATCAAGACTTTTTTCTTCGAAGTTTTGCGGGAAATAGTAAAGTTCATTTTGTTTTAAAAAATGATTTTTATTTAGAATTTCGCGCAGTGACTCAGAGTTCCTAAGTTCTTTTTTTGAACTGATTCGTTCGTCGGTCAAAAAAAATTTTTTCCCCAATATGCTTTTATTTTCAGCAAGAAACATTGCAAATCTCTTACCAAATCTCCCGCCTGTAATACCAATATTTATTTGTTTTTTATCTGTAAATATAGAATTGGAGAAATCAAAAATTTTCTTTACACCATCATCTAAATCTTTAACTTTAATAAAATTATGCATTTACATATGCTATCTTAATAAATTATAAAAATTAAATTCACGACAAGAAATCTTTTATGAACAAAATCGTTGTAGTAAGCGGTGGATTTGATCCTCTTCATTCAGGACACATTGACTCTTTCAAAGAGGCAGCAAAATTAGGAGATTACCTGATTGTTGCTTTAAATAGCGACCAATGGCTAATCAATAAGAAAACAAAATATTTGCTACCTTTTGAAGAAAGAAAATCAATTATTGAAAATTTATCAATGGTTGATGAAGTTATCAGTTTTGATGATGATGAGCATGGAAGTTGCATCAACGCTTTAGAAAAGATAAAGAAAAGATTCAAAAATAATGAAATATTTTTTTGCAATGGAGGAGATCGTAAAAAATCAAATATTCCAGAGATGCAAGTTCAAGGAATTAAATTTAAATTTGGTATAGGAGGAGATTTTAAAAAAAATTCTTCCAGTTCAATTCTAAAAAAATGGAACTTCACTAGAGAGGAAAGAATTTGGGGAAGCTTTTACAATCTGTTTTTTGATAAAAAAATTAAAATCAAAGAATTAATTATTAATCCAAAAAAAGGTATGAGTTTCCAGAGGCACTTTTATCGAAGTGAAGTTTGGTTTGTGAGCGAAGGTTCTTGTTTAGTAAAGCACAAAAAAAAGGGAGATAAACTTGAAACAGAATATAACCTTAAAAAAAACGATATTTTTCAAGTACAAAAAGAAGATTGGCATCAAATAATAAATTTATCTAACGAAGTTTGTAAAATTATAGAAATTCAATATGGAGAGCAATTAAGAGAGTCAGATATTGAAAGAGAAAGTTTTTACGAAGGCAATTAATAATTCAAATTATGAGAATATCATCTTTTTTTAGAAGACAATTTAAAAAAAAAAGATTGGCTCAATATATCTCTAAGAGTTCAGAATTACATTATTTGGACAAAGAACTTTTTAAAAGTGACATTATTGGTATAGATACTGAGTTTGACTGGCGAACAACTTACTTTCCAAAGCTTTCTCTCATTCAAATTGTTACCTCTGACAAGATATTTATTATCGATTTTCTAAATATTCCTTCAGCATCTTCATTGATATCTTTTTTAGAAAATCATGATTGTCTCAAAATTTTCCATTCCGTTAGAAGTGATGCAACAGTTTTGAGTAAATGTCTAAATTGTAAATGCAGGAATGTATTTGATATTCAAATTGCTGAAAAGCTACTACTAAATGGTGAAATACAGTCATACGGAAAAATTGTAGAGAAATACTTTGGTTTAAAACTAGATAAAATGGAGACTAACTCAAACTGGTTGAAAAGACCTTTAACCGAAAATCAAGTGATTTATGCTCAAGATGATGTAGATTACTTAATTGAAATTTATGAAATCCAAGAAAAAATTCTTAAAAAGAAGGGTCTTTTAGACCAAGCTTTTATGCTATCAGAAAGTGAAGCAATTTTAGGAAATCAACCTCTCATAAATTCGAGGTTGAAGAAAAGGAGCAAAAAATTTAGCAAAAGAGATAAGGAAGTCTTTATTTGGAGAGAAAATCAGGCAGAGAATGAAGATGTTCCGCCTAGTTTTATTTTTAAAGATAAATATATAAATCATTTGTCAAAAATTTTGCCTAAAGATACTTCTGCTAAAAAGAAAGTGATGAAAATTATTGGCGATTCAGAAATATCAGAAAGATTTATAAAGAAATTCTTATGATCTTTTGGTTAATTTATTTAATTTTAACAATTGTAATAAGTTTTATTTTTTCTTTTATGGTTAAAAATAGATTTTTAAAAATATTAATTTTTAGTTTTACATTATCTTTATTTACCACCTTTTGGTTTAAAAATCCTGGAAGTGAATCTTTGGCGCCAATATTTTCTATATTTTTAGTTGAATCAATAATAGTTGAGAGCAATGGGTTGATTAGGATTTTAAGACCTTTTTCTTTTATATTTAGTTTAGTATTTATTGTGTCTTTGTTGTTTTGGAAAAAAGATTAAAAACTCAATAACTTAGTATTTAAATTTTTAACATCTAAAATACCTATTTTATTTTTTCCTTGCATCAATCCAGCACACTCTCCTGGATTGAAAATTAAACATCCGTTTATCTTCTCATCTCTATGCATATGAGTATGCCCATGAAGTATCACATCACTTTTTTCTAACATTTCTTCATTTATAAGTTCAGGATGATGAATAAGAGTAATTATCCTATCTTCAATTTCAATGGTATGAGGTTCACAAAAAATCTCACATCTAAATTCTTTAGATGCTTCTCTAAGATGCTTTTCATCACCTATATCATTATTCCCTAGAACTGCAATTATTGGGCAATTTAACTCTTTAAAAGCCAATAATGATTTTGGAAGCGAAATATCTCCGGTATGTAATACTAAATCTGCTCTATTCTCATTGAAAATAGAGCAGATGGTTTGTATATTTTTGAGATTATTATGCGTATCTCCTGTTACGCCAATAATCACCGATTTAGACTTTTTCTAAAATATGTATGCCGCA
>MDTG01252082.1_pt1 | contig 11485 bp, 10 predicted proteins | sample 811421 | NCBI WGS metagenome assembly MDTG01 (sample SAMN05326645, study PRJNA326480) | marine metagenome | isolation source: seawater | place: Pacific Ocean: South East | collected 2011
GCAAAATGTTTTATTTAAAATTTTGTAGTTGCGAGGGTTAAATGAATAACTATTATATAGTTTGCCTAAAGAATAGTTTACATTTTTCATTTCTATATTATCATCATTAATGAACTTAACAATGTTGTTAAAGGCATTAATGTACATTTTATTGTATAAATCTCCCATATTGATAATTTTAGCAGTAACTTGAAAATTTTCACGGATATATACTTTCCCTTTATCTAGTTCAGGAGACAATTCATGAATTGAATAACCAACTCTATTAGTATCATTTTTCAGAAAAGCAACTTCAGGACATAATATTCCTCTATAATATGGCAGATACCCTATATGTAAATTAATCTTTATCTTATCACTTAATAAACTAATTATATTTTTTCTAATAAATGGTCCGCCAACAACAATAAATAAATCAGGATTTATTTTTTTTATTAACTCACCTTCATGATTAATATTATTAATTTTAATTACAGGCAATACACCTTTATATTTTTTATTTTTTTCCTTAAAATAATTATGTATTGTTTGCCATTTATTATTATCATATAAATTTTTTTGATCTTTATAAAAAATCATTGTAATTCTATTTTTAAAATATATTAAAAGTTCGTGATTTCTTTTAGACATCTTGATTAGATTAATCTCAAGTTTCAATCTATTCATGATTTTAGTTAGGTAAGACTCATTTTGAATCTTAGTAACTTTATTTTGCACAATAAATATCAATTCATGCTCATAAGAACAACTTTCATTGATTAAATTTCTGAAATACTTAAAATGCTCATTAGTGTCTAATGTATGTATCAATATTTTCATCAAAATCCCTTTTCAATTTTAATCAATTTATGTTTACCAGCAATGGTTTTAGAAATAGAAACTACTTGAACAATATCAAAACAATTTGAATCAATATTTGGGTAGTCTACCTTTATATTTTCAATAAAGAATTTTAGCACTTGCTGGATATTCATTTTACGATTAGCAGTAAAATGGATACTTACCTTGCCGTGTTCCTTCTGAACAAATTGAATTTCAAAAATACCATCATATAATTTTAATGCATGAATCAATAAAATTCCACTAATCTCAAACAATTTGTCATTAGAAATAATCTTCAAAATATCTTTTTTTCTACCATCAATAGATGATATATTTAATATTGAGTGTTTATCATTTGTGGAAATTATATCATCTGTTCTGTAGTTAATCAGAGGGAATACTTTATCATGTATTGTTGTTATATTTAATATATTATCACTGTCTTTTAAACCAATAAAACTATCCCAAAAAAATCTTAAATCCGTTGAATTATATTTAGAATAGGCAATAACTCCTGTTTCAGCCATTCCATATTCTAATACACAAGGAGTCATAAAAACTTCTTCAATTAATTTAACATCCAACTGAGTAACGGTTTCAGAAGTGACTATAATTGCTTCTAAATTAGATTTATCACCAATATCTAAGTTATTCTCCTTGAAATATTTAGCTAACTTATAGATTAGTGAAGTATAGCCAATGATTGCCTTCGGATTAGATTCATTAATAATTTTGGCATATTTATCAATTGTATCCACTGACATGTCATAAGCATTAAATCTTCGGGTATTGATTAAGTAATCTGAAAGATTTCTTTTTACTTGATTAACTTTTCCTTTTAAACCTGTTCCAAATAAATGTGAATGACCCCAAAAAAGAATTATTTCATCAAGTGGAGAAATATTAAACCAATTTCTAGCCAAATAAGTGTTTGCGTAATTATTTAATAGTTCAATCCTTGATGTTGGAAACTGTGTTGGCTCTCCTGTACTGCCACCGGTTGAAATAACTGAACAATTAGGTGAATTTGAAAAAATAAGGTCTCTTTGCTGTTGTATATCTTTTTTAGTTAAAATTGGAAATGATCTTAATTCCTCCAAATTATCAATTTTTTTAGGCAGGTTATGCTTCCTTCGCCAGTAATTATAAAACTTATTATCTCTTGTTATTGTCCTCCATTGTAAGTTAAATTTGTTTAATTGATAATCATATATTGAATTATTCGATAAATTTTTATTGTATAAATTATAGTGTTGTTCTATCAGCTTAATACGATCTCTGAAAACTATCTTCTTTATGAATGCATCTTTAAACATTTGACTCCATAATATTAATTAATTTTCTAGTATATTTTTTCCAAGTAAAATCTTTAAGATACTTAAATAACTCAGATTTACTTACTTTTGGTTCATCTTCTAATGCTTGCTTCATACATTTTGCAGTGTCCTTAATTGTAGGAGAAGTTATATATAAGTATTTAGAATCAATTAAAAATTTATCTGTATCAGTCTCATCACTCAATAAAACCTTTGTGCCCATTGCTAATGCTTCATAGGATGTAATTCGATAATCAGCCCAATCAATTGAAGCAAATAAGTCAACTCTATGATAATAATCGTATAAATCTTCTTCGGAAATAAATCCTAGAAAATAGATATCATCTTGTAAATCTAAATTTTCAGCAAGTATTTTTAAATTATTATATTCTGGACCTTTACCTCCGATTAATAAACCGACATTTAAACCCTCATCTTTCAATATTTTAAAAGCTTGAATTAACTCTGATATTCGCTTATTAATATCGAGCCTTCCTACTGTTAAAATTAATGAATCGTATTTATCATATTTTTCATCTATGCCTTTTGGTTTAAATTTAAAGATATCATTTTCTAACGCCCCACATACTACTTCTGAATTAACACCAAAAAGCTCTTTCTTTTCTTCTTTGGCGTATGCAGACAACACAAAGTTATTTAATGAATTTTTAATAGATAAAATAGATATTTTAGCTCTAATGTTAAGAAATATTTTAGTCTTTATACTTAACCCATTTTGAATTTCAACAAAACGACTTGCTCCAAAATTACTCTTTATTCTTTTTGCAAAAAATCTTTTTAAAAATACACTATACTTATCATAATCGTTAAAAGACATAAAAAGTGGGTGGTGTAAATGAAGTGAATATTTTGTTTGAGAGAAAATTGAAGCTAGATAAACATCCAAGTGACCAGAGTCACACAAAAAAAAAGCACTTTTATTTCTTCTCATATAATTTATTAGTTTGATAAAATTAATCACAGAATATTTTGAGCCGAATTCAATTAATTTAGCATCTTTGACCTTTACACCGAAAAGAGCTTCTTTATTGATCTTATACCCAATAATATCAACATCATACCCGTCATTTGTAAGATTCTCATACACTTTAACCAAAAGCCTTTCGGCACCACCTGGTTCAATTAAATTTTTATAAAAGATGCTTACTTTTTTCATCAACTTCAGAATTAATAATTCATATATCCTAAAGAGCTTAGAACAGACTTTAATTTTTCTACAACATAATCAATCTTATTTTCTGTCATCTCCATACCTGAGGGTAAATAAAAACCGTAATTATATGCATTTTCTGTAACTGGAAAAGTGCCACAACTCCTTGAATACCCATTTAATGCTGGTTGTAAATGTAATCCCTTAAAAAATGGGCGTGTATCAATTCCCTCTTTTTTTAAAAGACCCATCACAGTCTTTGCATCAATTTCACCAGGTTTCAATTGTACACAATACATCCAATAAGTTGTGAAACAATCATCTCGTTCCACCTGTAATTTTAATCCTTTTATTTGATTTAATTTATTTAAATAATAGCTTCCAATATCTCTTTTCTTCTTAATTATCTTATCAATATTCTCGATTTGCCCTAAACCAATAGCTGCCTGAATATTAGTCATTCTGTAATTAAACCCCATTTCTTCATGATGAAACCTATCACCATCAATAAAACATAAATTTCTATATGCACTCATTCTTGAGTGTATATCAATATCATTAGTCAAAACCATTCCACCTTCACCTGTAGTTATTAATTTATTTGCATAAAACGAGAAAGTTGAAACATCCCCTAAACTACCACAAACTAAACCGCCTATTTTAGCCCCGTGTGCTTCAGCTGAATCTTCAATTATTTTAAGTTTATATTTATCTGCAATTTGTCGAATTTTATTGTAATCCGCTGGATGACCGTAAATATGTACCATCATTATAGCCTTAGTATTTTCTGTAATTGCTGCCTCAATTTTATCTGGATTTATATTCCAAGTATCTTCTTCTACATCAACAAATACAGGAACTCCTCCTAACCTAATAATAGCAGCTGCACAAGATATTATCGTAAATGAAGGCATTATTACTTCATCTCCTGGTTCAATACCAATTCCATAAGCTGCAACTTCCAGTGCAGCAGTTCCATTACTAACGGAAACCGCAAACTTTCTATCTGTGAATTTGCAAAACTCATTTTCAAACTTCTTCAAATACTTTCCACCTGAAGAAATCCAATTTGTATCTAAACAATCATTTACATATAATTTTTCATTACCCCAGAATTTAGGCTCACTTACTTGTATTTTCATATGATTTATCTTTATCAGAACCTAGATAAGGTCCTTGTTTAATTTCGAAAAATTTTGTTCCAGCTTCTATTTCAAATGAATGTCCACCTGAAAATTGCAATAAAGCTTGATTTTTATTGAGTGTAACAAAATCTATATAATTTCCATTTTGGTCAAATAATTCAATAGTCATTTTACCAGATATAACATAAATAAACTCCGATGTACCTTCGAGAGTCCTTTCTATTTTATTATGAATATGCTTCTTAATTGATCTATTTTGATTATTTTGGGAATATCCAAACTGCATTGGCATATCTTCAGCAGTTGGAAAAATTGTGCCTTCAAATAAATTTAAATCAAAAAATTGAGCAATAACAACACCATTACTAGCCTTAAAATCTTTAGTCATATTAATAATAATTAATTAATCTGTTTAAAGTCAAATTCAAGCATTTCAATTACTAAATCGTCTAGTTCAATCTCAGGTTCCCAGCCTAATTGTTTTTTTGCTTTTGTAGGATCACCAATTAACAAATCAACTTCTGTGGGCCTGTAATAATATTCGTCAATACGAATCACTACTTGGCCTAATTCAACAGACATATCTTTTCCACCGAGCCAAGTTGATGCAAGGTCATTGTCAATAGACCTAACAATACCAACTTCATTAATGCCATCTCCTTCATATTCAATATTTACACCAACCTTAGAAAAAGACAAAGAAATAAAGTCACGAACTTTGTGTGTTTTTCCAGTAGCTATAACGTAATCTTCAGGCTTATCCTGTTGTAACATCATCCACATAGCCTTAACATAATCTTTTGCATGACCCCAATCTCTCTTTGCATCAATATTACCAAAATACAAACAAGAATCCAATCCATTTAATAATCTTGCAACACCTCTTGTAATTTTTCGTGTCACAAAATTCTCTCCTCTGTTAGGAGATTCATGATTAAATAAAATTCCATTACAAGCAAACATATCATATGCCTCTCTATAATTTACAACGGTCCAATATGAAAAAAGCTTAGCAACTGCGTATGGACTTCTTGGATAAAAAGGTGTTTTTTCTGTCTGAGGAATCTCTTGAACCTTTCCATACAGCTCAGAAGTAGATGCTTGATAAAACTTGACTTTTTCTGTCATTTTTAAAAACCTTATAGATTCAAGAAGTCTTAACGTACCAACACCATCCACATTAGAAGTATATTCTGGAATATCAAATGACACCCTAACATGACTCATTGCAGCTAAATTATAGACCTCATCAGGCTGTATCTCATGTAATAATCTCGTTAAGTTATTTGAATCTGTTAAATCTCCATAATGAAGATACAGATTAACATTATCTTCATGAGGATCAATAAACACATCATCAATCCTATCAGTTTTGATAATTGAACTTCTTCTTTTAACTCCATGAACTTCATATCCTTTATCTATCAAGAATTTTGCAAGATACGCCCCATCTTGTCCTGTTATGCCTGTTATTAGTGCTTTCTTTTTCATGATTTGTTAATATGTATTTTTGGAAAATTAATTTAGTTATACTTTTTAAATATTAATATCAATTTATTTTATTGAATAATAACCTCTATACCACTTAATAAAATTAGAAATGCCTAATTTTAAATTAGTTTTTGGTGAATATCCTGTGATTTTTTTTAACTCATCTATATTAGCATATGTTTCATAAACATCTCCTCGTTGCATTGGCATGTATTGTTTTTTTGCCTCAATTCCTAATTCATTTTCAAGAATTGAAATAAAATCCAACAAATTTTCAGATTTATTATTTCCAATATTTAATATTCTATTTACAATTGTTCTACTTATTTTATCTTTTTGAAATAATAAATAAATTGACTCTATTATATCATCTATATAAGTAAAGTCTCGCATAAGATCTCCATAATTAAACACATTTATAGCCTTTCCTTTTAAAATATTATCTGTAAATGAATAATAGGCCATATCAGGTCTTCCCCATGGACCGTAAACTGTAAAAAAACGCAAACCTGTGCATGATAGACTATACAAATTATGGTATGCTGCAGCAAGTAGTTCATTTGATTTTTTTGTGGCCGCATATAAACTTACTGGGTTATCTACATTATCTTTTTCTGAAAATGGAACTTTATTATTTTTGCCATATACACTACTCGAACTAGCATAATATAGATGTTTTATAGGATTATATCTACAAGCCTCTAAGATATTCATGAATCCTATCAAATTTGAATTTATATAAGCATATGGATTTTCTATTGAATAACGTACACCTGCTTGTGCTGCAAGATGAATAATACAATCAATTTTATTCTTTTCAAATAAAATGTCTAAATTCTCCTTATCCTCAAGATTCAATTTTATAAACCTATAATTGTCAAACGTTTTACTTTGTTTTATTTCTGCATATTTAATTTCGTCCTTATATACACCTTGATTGTTTAATCGAGCATACTTTAGATCTAAATCATAGTAATCATTGATATTATCTAGACCTATTATCTCAAAACCTAGAGTCGCTAATCTTTTTACTAGATGATATCCAATAAAACCACAAGCACCTGTTATCAATAGAGATTTAAAGCCTTCCATCAATAATATTGTGATTTAAAAAAGATTTTGTATCGAAAATGACAACTGATTGATTCTTTAATTTTTGAAAATCTATATTCAAAAATTTATTATGAGCTACTGCTAGGATAATTGCGCTGTATTTTTTTTTATCAATTTTATCAATTAAACACAAACCATATTCATTTTTCAATTCTTCTTCATTAACCCATGGATCATATATATCAACATTTGTATCATATGTTTTTAATTCTTTGTAAATATCAATCACCTTTGTATTTCTAATATCTGGACAATTTTCTTTAAAAGAGAACCCTAGTATAAGTAAATTGGCGTCTTTTATTTGGATGCCTTTATTGATCATGAGCTTTATAACTTTAGTAGCTACAAAACCTCCCATTTGATCATTGACTCGCCTTCCTGAAAGAATAACTGCCGGGTGATATCCTAAAGATTCAGCTTTGGTTGCTAAATAGTAAGGGTCTACGCTAATACAATGACCACCAACGAGTCCTGGTTTAAATGGTAAGAAGTTCCATTTAGTCTTTGCCGCAGCTAATACATCGTTAGTATCAATATTCATACGGTCAAATATCAATGCTAGTTCATTTACAAATGAAATATTTACATCTCTTTGTGCATTTTCAATAGCTTTTGATGCTTCAGCTACTTTAATATTAGGAGCTAAATGTGTTCCTGCAGTAATGATAGATTTATATAATTCATCTACTACTTTTCCAATTTCTGGTGTAGAACCTGAGGTTACCTTTTTAATTGAAGGAAGAGTGTTTATTTTATCGCCTGGATTTATGCGTTCTGGTGAATAACCACAGAAAAAGTCCTCATTGTATTTAAGTCCAGAATTTAACTCCAGTACTGGAACACAATCTTCTTCTGTACAGCCTGGATACACTGTAGATTCATAAATTACAATATCCTTTTTTTTTAAGATCTTACCAATCATCTTGGATGCAGATAATAAAGGTCCTAAATCAGGGCTTTTATGCTCATCTATTGGTGTTGGAACGGTAACAATAAAAATGTTAGCTGATGCTACATCATTCAAATTAGAACTTGGCAATAAACCAATATCGGCTTTTAATAATGTTGGAGAATCTTTCACCAAAACCATTCTCAACTGCTCTGACGTCACTTCTAAGGTTTGATCTGTTCCTTTTTTAAGTTCTTCTATACGTTGTTCGTCGATATCAAAACCTACAACTTTATATTTTTTAGCAAATTCTACAGCTAGAGGTAACCCAACATAACCCTGACCGATGACAGCTATTTTAACTTTTTTCATTTAATTCTATATTAATATCTTTTTTTTGGACTCTTAATTACTGATTTCCTATTTGATAATAATCAAACCCTCTTTCTTTTAAATCTAATCTATTGTATTGATTTCTACCATCAAAAATAATAGGCAATTTCAATTGCGATTTAATATGATCAAAATTGGGTGAACGAAACTCTTTCCATTCAGTAAGTAATACTAGCGCATCTGAATTTTTTAAAACCTCATATTTTGATGCTTCATACGTTATATTTTTTTTAAAATCTTTCAAATAATGTGCTTTTGCTTCAGGTATAGCTTTAGGATCATATGCTTTGATTTTAGCCCCTCTTGTAATCAATTCCTTAATTACATAAATAGCTGGAGCCTCTCTCATATCGTCAGTTCCAGGCTTAAAGGCTAACCCCCATATACCAAAAGTAAAGCCAGTAAGATTTTCCCCAAAAAGGGTTATAATTTTCTTAGCAATTACTAATTTCTGTTCATCATTTACTTCTTCTACTGACGTAATTAATTTTGGATTATATCCTTTTTCTTTTGCTATCTTTTTTAGTGCTTTAACGTCTTTTGGAAAACAAGAACCTCCATAGCCTACGCCTGGATAAATAAAACTATATCCTATACGCTGATCAGAACCAATACCTAGTCGAACCTGATTGGCATCGGCCCCTACTTTTTCACATATATTAGCAATTTCATTAATAAATGATATTTTGGTAGCTAGCATTGCATTAGCGGCATATTTTGTCATTTCAGCAGATCGAATATCCATTGTAATAAAACGGTCATGTGATCTACAAAAAGGGCTATATAGTTCTTTCATTTTTTTTATTGCATTCTCTGATTCTGATCCAATAACTACTCTGTCTGGCTTCATAAAATCATCTATTGCGGCTCCTTCTTTTAAAAATTCTGGATTTGAAACTACATCAAACTCTAAATCAGAACCTCTTTTATCTAACTCTTTTTGAATGGTTGACTTTACTTTATCTGCTGTTCCTATTGGTACTGTAGATTTATCAACTACAATCAATCTTTTTTGCATTGACTGCCCTAATGACTTAGCGACAGCCAATACATATTGTAAATCTGCTGAACCGTCATCTCCCATAGGAGTTCCAACGGCTATAAAAGCAATTTCACTGCTCTGTAAACCTTCAGATAAATCGGTAGTAAAAAATAAATTATTGTTTTTTAGATTTTTGAGAACCATATTCTTTAAACCAGGTTCAAAAATTGGAATGATTCCTTGATTCAATTTTTTAATCTTGGCTTGATCTATATCAATGCAAGTAACCTTATTTCCCATTTCTGCAAAACAGGTTCCTGAAACGAGCCCAACATAACCAGATCCTATGACTGAAATATTCATAAATTAACCTTATTAACCGTATTTACGGCTTCGCCACTATAATCACAATTTTTGTTAAAATGGAGATCAATATTTTATGCTTCAAAAATAGTTAAAGTCTTTTGCCTTAAAGTTGTATTTGAAACAAAAAAACTAACTTTTCTTTTTATTTTTTTTTCAATTTTTACAGTAATTTCTTTAAGATAATCTTCATTTATATTGTCACCAACAATTAAAATCTCTATGTGTCCACTATCAATACCCTCAGCATAGTCTCCAAGAATTACAATTTTTTTTACTTCTCCAATTCTATTATAAACAGTTTCTATAATTTCTTCTATGCCCAAGTGTTTTTTGACTATTTTTTGAATAATTTTGAATAAAGGGTGAGAAGAATTTGCCCTATATACGACTCTATTGTTTTCATTATGCTTTTCCAAGTATCCAGCAGAGGACAAATTATTTAGCTCTTTTCTAACAGAATTCGTTGATTCACCAAGTTCATTTGCTAGACCATTTAAATAACCCTTGTTAGCAATGTTTAAAAAAAACTTGACTAGAAGTCTTAATCTGGTCTTGGATGTAATTAACGAATCTAACATGTATTAAGTCACAAAAGTACTTAATTTCATTTAAATTAAAAAAAGTTATTTTAGCGTAATTTCGTTAAATGAAAAAAACAGTTTTAATTACAGGAGCTGCTGGTTTTTTAGGATCTCATTTATGTGATTTTTTTCTCTACAAAAACTACAGTGTTCTTGGAATTGACAACCTGATTACTGGAAGTTTGAAAAATCTTTCTCACCTAAAATCAAATAAAGATTTTGAATTTAAAGAAATTGATGTTACTAATGATTTTAAAATAAACAAACCGCTAGATTTTATACTGCATTTTGCATCTCCAGCCAGTCCAATTGACTATTTAAAAATTCCTTTAGAGACTCTAAGGGTTGGGTCATTTGGAACTGAAAATATTTTAAAAATAGCTTTAAAAAATAATGCTCGTATTTTAATTGCTTCAACATCAGAAGTTTATGGAGACCCTTTAGTACATCCGCAAACTGAAGAATATTGTGGTAATGTTGATCCTGTTGGGCCCAGGGGGGTTTATGATGAAGCAAAGCGGTTTCAAGAAGCAATGACTACCGCTTACCATACCTATCATGGGCTAGATATTAGAATTGCAAGAATATTCAATACTTATGGATCTAGAATGAGAGTCAATGATGGAAGAGTAGTCCCAGCATTTATGGGGCAGGTTCTAAGAGGTGAAAGCTTAACCGTTTTTGGGGATGGTTCTCAAACAAGATCATTTTGTTATATAGATGATATGATTGAAGGAATTTACAAACTCTTACTGTCTAGCTACAATAAACCAATGAATTTAGGAAATCCTGAAGAAATAGCTTTGATTGACTTTGCAAAGGAAATAATAGCTTTAGGTGATAACAATAATAAAATAGTTTTTAAACCTCTACCTTTAAATGATCCTATTAAAAGAAAACCCGATATTTCAAAAGCAATGAAAATTTTAAATTGGAAACCATCATTTTCAAGAAAAAAAGGATTAGAAAATACTTTTAACTATTTTAGGACATTAACTTTAGAAGAATTAAATAAAAAAGAACATAAATTTGCATAACATTTTTAAAATGCTCCATATTAAATTTTTTAAAATTAATTTATTTCAAGTATTTATTCTTGCTCTTATCATTAATTCTTGTTCATATCCTGAGATGGTTAGAAATGAGTTGGTTTATGAAAATGATTTTGAAAATTCGGATTTAATTTCAATTGATGGAGGCGATATCATGTCGTTTA
>MDTG01354976.1_pt1 | contig 11485 bp, 12 predicted proteins | sample 811421 | NCBI WGS metagenome assembly MDTG01 (sample SAMN05326645, study PRJNA326480) | marine metagenome | isolation source: seawater | place: Pacific Ocean: South East | collected 2011
CTGCGGTTACAACAAAACATGGTGTTGTTAAAACTGATTATATTTTGTTTATTGCTTCAGGGGCATTTCATTTGTCTAAACCATCTGATATGCTTCCTGAGCTTCAAGGACGGCTTCCTATACGAGTCGAATTAGATAGTTTAAGTAAAGAGGATTTTAGATTGATCCTTACCGAAACACAAAATAGCCTAATAAAACAATACAAGGGCCTGCTTGGAACTGAAAAGGTAGACTTAGAATTTGAAGATAGTGGCATTGAAAGCATAGCAACCTTATCAACTGAAATTAATCAAAATGTTGAGAACATTGGTGCTAGAAGACTTCATACAGTAATGGAAAAATTGTTAGAAGAGGTAAGCTTTACTGCTTCAGATATAGGTCCTACAAAAATAACAATAAACAAAGCATATGTTGAAAGCAGTCTTGGAGAATTAATTAAAAGTCAGGACTTATCAAAATTTATACTATAAGCCTCATTAAACTGTTAATAAAAAGGAATGAGTTTTTTTAGCCGGTTAAAGATAGAATTAATTTTGTTTTTTCTATTAATACTCATTGTCTTTACATCTCTAAGACCTGATATTGCAATAAACAATTTTGTTTTGCGGTTAATTGATAATGATAGAGGGAATTATCTTAAAGAATTTTTTGTACAAATTACTGAACTGGGAAGTTCTGCTTGGTATTTTGGAATAGCGCTATTTTTTTTAGCATTATTATTAATAAACAAAAAAATTAATTTATTAAAAATTGAAGACACAAATAATCAAATTCGTTTTTGGTTCTCAAGCATAGTATATCTTACATTGGTTGGAATAATTACTCAAATTTTTAAACATATAATTGGAAGGCCTAGACCAAATTATACTGACTTAGAAAGTGGTTTTGTTAATAATTTTTTTACTTTTGAATCTAACTTTCATTCATTTCCTTCAGGTCATTCTTCTACAATATTTATGGTGTGTTTTATTATGTGTTCAATCATGCCAAAATTAAAATATTATTTTTTTGCCTTAACATGCATAATAGCTTTTAGTAGAGTTGTTGTTGGTGCTCATTTTATTACCGATGTGTTTGCGGGTGGATTATTAGCTTTAATTATTTTTAGGTTTTTAAATATTTTTTTAGAAAAAAATATAAATAAATATTCATTGTATAAATTTAATTTTGAAAAAAATAATGATCTATTGAATTATATTGTTGTTTTGTTGGGACTTTGTTTGTTCTTAACTGTATCACCAACATTAGACTTATATATTTCTAGTATATTTTATATTGATAAATCTCAATTTTATTTACAAAGCTTTCATTTGCTCTCCTTATTCTTTCGTGAAATTTTAATTCCAATTATTCTGATTTATATATTAGTATTTCCTTTGCTGAGCAAATATATGAGTAATATATTTTTTGGTTACAGATTTTCAATTAATGAAATTTTGCTAATTTGGTTTTCGCAAATTTTGTCTTTAATTGTAATTGTTAACCTATTATTTAAAAATTTATGGGGAAGATCAAGGCCTGGTGATATTTTAGAGTTTGGGGGAAAAGATATTTTTACACCTTGGTATAAAATTGGTGAGGTCTGTCAAACCAACTGTTCATTTGTTTCTGGAGATGCTTCTGTTGGTTTTGGAATAATAATTTTATATCTTATTACAAAAAATATTTTTTTTCTTCATGCAAGTTTAATTTGTGGAATAGGTCTTGGTATAATTAGAATAATGGCAGGGGGTCATTTTTTAAGTGATATATTGTTTGCCGCTCTTTTAGTTTTTTTATTTAATATTATATTTTTTCAAATCTATAAAAAATACTATGTCAAATAGAACAATCAGTTTTTTGTTTTGTATTTTGTTTTTGATTAAATTACTGGCAATATATTTTACAAACTTTAACCTTTTTGGCGATGAGGCCCAATATTGGCTATGGTCAAAAGATGTTGATGTTGGTTATTTCTCAAAACCCCCATTTTTGTCTTGGTTTATATCCGTTTATACATATGTTTTTGGGGACAGTTTTTTTTCCTTAAAAATTCTGCCGTCGTTTATTTATTTATTAATAGCTGTTGCTATTTATGATTTAAGTAGAAATGTTGATTTAGATAGGGCCGCGGCTTTATCCTGTGTGTTAATTTTTTTATTTATACCAGCCGTTTCTTTTTCGTCTTTTATTTTAAGCACTGATTTATTTCTTTTGTTTTTTTGGACGTTGTCACTAAACATGTTGGTGAGAATTAAAAAATCACCTAATAAAACAAACTTCATTTTACTTGGAATATTTATAGGGTTAGCATTTCTTTCTAAATATGCTGCAATCTATTTTGTATTATGTTTTCTGATTTATGCTTTGTTAGATAAAAAATTTCAAAAATTACTTTTATCAAACTTGGAAGGTGTTGTGTTGTGTATTTTGTGCGCAATTATTGTATTTTCTCCAAATATAATTTGGAATCTAAAAAATGGTTGGGTAACTCTTCAACACACATCGGACAATGCTAACTTTAACAATATAAAAATAAACCCCTTAAGAGGTTTTGAGTTTTTGTTTTTTCAAATTCTTATGGTTGGTCCAATACTTTTTTTAACAAATATTTTAAATTACAATAATATAAAAATTAACCCAAATACAAAACTCCTTTTAATTTTCTCATTACCAATTTTTTTGATAGTTTTTATTGAGGCTATTGTCGTTAGGGCTAATGCAAACTGGGCTGCGCCAGCATTAATATCATTTTTTTTATTTCTTTATCTAAATGTTCATAAGCTAAAATCCTTTTTTTTTAAATTAAATGTATTTTTTAACTTTATCTTTTGTGTAATTTTTTTTGTTTTAATTGGAGTAAGTTATCCCTCTCCAGTTTTTGATAGAATAAATGGCTTAAATTATTATGCCAATGAACTATTGAAGGTTGGTAAAAGCAATAAAATTAATGATTATGTAATCTCTGATAGGCTTTTATTTGCAAGCCTTTCTTATGAATTAAGAAACCATAATCTAAATTTTTATATGCCTCACAAGGAGGGTGATAAAATTACTAACCATTTCAAAATTACATCTCCACTAAGAAAAGAAATGAACAGGAATTTTGTTTTAGTTGGTGAAAAAAATGATATTTATTATTTAGATAGTGATTTTGAATGTGCTCAGAAATATATTAATAATCCTAATGAATTGTTTGAAAATTTATTTCCTCCTTTTAAAACTTGTTCTAATTAAGGTTTTATTAATTATATTTTTAGTATCTAGCGCATCTCAAGCAAATGAAATTGTTTCAGAATATACGGTAAGCACATCAGGAATTAAAATTGGTAAGTTTAATTGGTTTTTAAATATAAATAACGATCATTATGAAACGAAAATATACCTTAAAAACTCTGGGTTCTTCTCTCCATTATATAAATTTAAAGGCGAATATATTTCTAAAGGATATGTTTTAGATAAATTTTATAAGACGAAATATTATAAACAATCCTGGGAAACGAATAAAAAGACCAAGATTGTTGAAATGAAATTTAACGAACAATCAATAAGCCTTATTCAGGAGCCAAAAGAAAAGGAACATGCTCGAATAAACATAAATAGTTTTTTTCACTATTGTGATCCCATTGTATCATTTATTAATATTTTAAATAAAAATGATTTTGTAAAAACTATAGACGGAAGAAGAGTCTATATAATGAGAAAAAAACTTACTAATAATAGTAAAAAAATTGTCTTAGAAATTCATGGGTATCAAAATATATGGGCAGACCATAAAAGAAATGATCTAGAAAAAATTGAACTTATTCTAGATGATAATAGTTTTTTACCAAGAAGAGTCAGTATTTTTTTTAAAGATAGGATTTTTAAATTAGAAAAAAATTAATTTTTATTTTTTCTTAAATAAACAAAAATTGCTCCATCCCCCCCATGGTCTATTCCAGCATTTTGATATGTAAGAATATAATTTTTTAGACCGTCCTCTTTAATCCAAGAAATAATTGAATTTTTTATTTTTCCATGAAATAGTTTTGGTGTCATAGTATCATTATTTTTTTTGTTTGGGTGTACGCCCTTTCCTGTAATTACAAGTAAACACCTTTTGTTTTTGTTGTGGTTTTTGATGACTTCATTCTTAAATTTATCGTAGGCATCCATTAAAGAATATCCATGAAGGTCAAGTTTTCTATCTATTTGTATTTTGCCTTTTTTTAACTCTTTGTTAATATCACCAAAGGTTAAAGAAAGTTCCGTATTTCGTTTTCTTTCATTATTAAAAATTGTTTGTGTTTCGTTTTTTTTAATTTTTTCACTAGTGATATTTTTTGTTAGTTTCTTTTTTTTTCCAATTATTTTTTTTTCTTCTTTTTTAATTGGTTTGACACCTTTCATTTTTTTTAAAAAAAACTCGTCTTCCATTTAATGTTTGTTGTAATTGTTTATTAAATTTTCAACTCTTTTTGGCGTTTGTTTGTACCAAAGACTATCAATCATCTCAAGAGATGCCATGAATTTTTCTTTTTTGTTTAAATAATATAACATCTTTTTGAATTTAGAAACGCCCTTTGGTCCAAGTTGAAACAACATTTCTATAAGTAATTCTTTTTCTTTTTTTTCATGTGTTTTGAAAAAAAATGATTTTTTGTAATTTTTGAGAGCATTATTAAAATCTAATTCAAAAAGTTTGTTGAAGTGGTCTTTGTTAAAAGTTAATTTGAAATACTTACTTTCATTCTTTTTAATTAGATGGCCATATCCTATTGTATAGAAGCCTAATTGATCTTTATATGGTATAATTGAAAATCCCTCGTTGAGCTTAATTCTTTTTTTTAAATTTCTTAAAGACAATTATTAAGTTTGGGTTAAGGTCCATTTTGGGCTTGAAGATTTAACTGGTTTTTCGAATGTCCATGTGTCTTTATTTTTTATTATTTTACCCTCGTCATTGTTAAGCATTTGTTCACTAATAAAATTTATTGAAATTGATATAATATTATCTTCGACTTTTGCTTCTTCTACACTGTCAATTACAAGTGAATAAAATTGAGAAGAAGGGTTATTAGAGTTATTATCAATTGCTTTTTCAAATGCCAAATAAACATCTTTTGAGACCAGGTCTTTAAGTGTTGTCTTGTCTCCATTATTAAAAGAAGTAATTATTATTTCAAATGCTTTTTTTGCACCTTCTAAAAATTGTTTGTGATTGAAATCAGAAACTTTTTTATAAACTGATTCCAGTTTTGTTTCATTGTCCAGCAATGAAGGTATTTTTTTTTGATCTTCATTTGAATTAGTAGGCTTTGTTTCATTTTGTATTGTTTCTTTTTCAAAACCCGTTCTCTTTCCAAGAACACTTCTTAGCCTGTAAATTATAAAGCCAGCAATCGCAGCAAATATAATTATATCAAAGAATTGTAGATCACCGTAAAGCATAAAAATTTATATAATTACTTTTTTCAATATTAATAGTTAAATTTATTCCAAATTGGTTTTTTTATCTTTTTTAACATCTCTTTATGTGCAGAAACATCTTCTTTAGATGGGATTATTTCTTTGGTTTTTTTTGTGTTTTTGTTGTTGATGAGGGTGTTTTTGTTTTCATTATAATCCGAATTCAACTGCATTGAAAATTGCTTACCTCCCCTTAGCTCTAAATATACTGATGCGAGTAATTGAGAATCAAGCAATGCACCGTGGAACGACCTGTCTGATAGGTCTATATTAAATCTTCTACACAGATAATCCAAATTGGCTATCCTTGTATTTAAGACATTTCTTGCCAAGGAAACTGTATCTATAACTTTGTTTTTAATAGGCGGAAGGCCTATTAGGGAGAGTTCGTTATTTATAAAACCCAAATCAAATGATGAATTATGGATTATCAGCACATCTTCTTTAAGAAAGTCTAATAATATCTTGTGATTTTCTATAAATTCTTTTTGATTGCTTAAAAACTCGTCTGATATTCCAACAATTGCTCTGGCACCTTCTGATATTTTCTTATTGGGTTTACAATAAAACTGGAGCGTTTTACCTGTGGGTATATGGTTGTTGAGCTCCACGCAACCAACTTCAATTATTCTGTCTCCTGTCTTAAAATCAAGGCCGGTTGTCTCAGTATCAATTACTACTTCTCTCATAAAATTATTTTATCTAATAACCTATTAATGTTTTTTTTATAATCATCAATCTTTCCGTTATTTTTAAGAACTACATCTGATTTTTTCTTTCTCTCTTTGTCAGTTGTTTGAGATTTAATTATTTTATTAAATAAAGATTTAGACATTTTTTTATTTTTTTTTACCCTGCTATATCTTTGTTTTTTTAACGAAACTATTGATATGATAAAATCAAATTCATTATTTAGTTTATTTTCAAACAACAGAGGAATGTCAAAAAAAATTATTTTTTTCTTAAGTTTTTTTTGTTTTCTTATGAAGTCTTTTCTTTGTAATCTTAGAATTTTAAAAATATATTTCTCTAATTTTTTTTTAGTTTTGTTGTTTGAAAAAACCGTATTAGCTATATGTTTTTTATTAATTTTTTTTTGATTTCTTGAGCTAATTAGTTTTGTTTCTTTTAAAACTTTAAGAAAGTCTTTACTTGGTTTTTTATAAATTTTTGCAACCTGTTCGTCAGAGTCTAGAAGGCTTAAGTTTCTTTTAAGCACCTCTTTTGAAAAAGTAGATTTTCCTGCTCCTATTCCACCAGTAATAGCAATTAGCTTAGTCATTTAATTTCTTGTCCAAAATATCAATTAATTTAGGATCAATTGATGGTGAAAATCCAAACCAATGTTTAAAACATGGCACTGCTTGTTTAAGAAGCATTGAGATTCCGTAAATTTTAGGATTATCGGGGAAAAGCTTTAAAAAATTTGTTTCTTTAGGCTTATAAACAATGTCACTAATTATTGTTTTTTTTCCAACGAGATTGGCCCACCTTGTGTTAATTGGGTTTGATGGGGTGGTATTTATAATTATATCCGCATTTGAAAGATGTTTTTCTATTTTTTTTAAGTCAGTTGTGTATTTTTTACTCTTTTCAAACTTTAAAGTTTTTTTTGATCTGTTGAAGATTTTTACGTTTTTAAACCCCTTTAAAAACAACACATGGTGTATTGCCATTGCTGCTCCGCCATATCCAATAATAATAGTATTCATCTTATTAATATTTTTTTTTCTTGGAAGGGTTTTATAATAACCTATCCAATCAGTATTAATTCCTTTTATTTTTGATCCTATTGTTACGCAGTTAATGGCGTTAATTTTTTTAGAATGATTATCCATACTATCAACATGTTTTATTATTTTTTCTTTAAATGGTATTGTGATATTTAATCCATATACATTTTTTAATTTTAAAATTTCTTTTATTTTAGAATGAAAATTTCTGTTGTTTAGTTCCACAAAGCCATATTTTGCTTTAATTTTATATTTTTTAAACCAATAGTTAAAAATCAAAGGCGACAAACTTTTTGATGATTTATTTCCAACTACATAAAATTTTTTCATTTTTGCTTTTCTATAAATTTAAGCAATTTAAACAAAGGTAAACCCATTACATTAAAAAAATCACCTTTTATATCCTCAATAATAATTGGTCCCAATGACTCAATTTGATAACACCCTACAGATTGTAATATTTGATTCCCTGTTTTTTTTAAATATCTACAAATGTCTGAGGAGGTTAGTTGTTTAATTTTAATTTCTGTTGTGGTTGAACATTGCCATATTTTTTTACCTTTTTTGCAAATAGTCAAACCTGAAACTATTTTGTGTTTTTTTCCACTTAGTTTTTTTATCTTTTTTTTTGCTTGATTTAATGTTTTGGCTTTGTCAAAAATCTGGTTGTTAAGGTAAATTAATGTATCACAACCAATTACATAATTGTGAAAATATTTTTTTTTTGAACTAATGCTTTTGGCTTTTTCATAAGAAAGTTTCTTTGCGATAAGTGATGGTGAGTTTTTAGACATTTTAATCTTTTTCTTTATTTCCTCTTCATCACAAAGTGGGTTGATTTTTTTAAAATTAAAGCCACAGCTTTTTAATATTCTCTGTCTTGATTTGCTTGAGCTAGCTAGAATAAATTTATTGTTAGTAATCATGTTGGTAAAACATACCTTTATTAACATAATTAAATAATAATTTAATTAGTTAAAAAGATGTGATTTTATAAAAACAAGCTATCAACAACTTAATAAATAACTGATGAAATATACAATTTATTTAATAAATATAGTTATCCTCAAATAATAACAGGTTGTTGTTTGTTTTGTTATTTTTTAAATATCTATAATTTATGGTTTTTTTTTAGTTATTAATTTTATTGGTATTTATATTCATATTTATTAAATTGTTAATATTTAATGTAAAAGGTATTAAAAACTTAAAATTCCACTAATTAAGCCTCCCAATCACTAATACAATTTAAATAAATATAATATTATTTATTTTGACAATAATATCTATTTTTTGTAAACAATAATTTCTTTTCTAAAACTACCCACCAATATGAATTTACAAGAACTAAAAAGTAAAAACCCTGAGGAGCTATTAAAACAAGCAGATAAGCTTGGAATAGAAAACCCATCTTCTTTAAGAAAACAAGATCTTATGTTTTCCATACTTAAAACTATAGCAGATGAAGGAACTGCTATTACTGGTATTGGGGTAATTGAAATTATGCAGGATGGCTTTGGTTTTTTGAGATCATCAGAGTCTAATTATTTGCCTGGACCAGATGATATTTATGTATCACCGTCTCAAATAAAAAAATTTAGTTTAAGAACTGGAGACAGTGTAGAGGGCGAAATAAGATCTCCAAAACAAGGAGAGAGATATTTTGCTATAATTAAAATTAATAAAATTAATGGACAAGATGTCGATCAAGTTAAAAACAGGGTAAATTTCGAAGATCTTACACCTTTATATCCCGATTCAAGATTTAAACTTGAACAAGAAAAACCAATGCCCGACTTAACTGAAAGAATAATTGATATCATAGCACCATTGGGAAAAGGACAAAGACAACTAATAGTAGCACAACCATTTACCGGTAAAACAATTATTATGCAAAAAATAGCTAATGCAATTACTGCAAACAGCCCAGATACAAAACTAATAGTTCTTTTAATTGATGAAAGACCAGAAGAAGTCACTGATATGCAAAGATCTCTTACCAAAGGAGAGGTTATTAGTTCAACATTTGACGAACCAGCATCTAGACATGTTCAAGTTGCTGAAATGGTAATTGAGAAGGCCAAGAGATTAGTTGAGTATAAACATGATGTTGTTATATTATTAGACTCTATTACAAGACTAGGCAGGGCCTATAATACCGTTGTACCTTCTAGTGGTAAGGTTTTAACTGGTGGTGTAGATGCTAACGCCCTTCAAAGACCAAAGAGATTTTTTGGAGCGGCTAGAAATGTAGAAAAAGGTGGCTCTTTAACAATTATTGCCACTGCACTTATTGATACAGGAAGCAGAATGGATGAAGTAATATTTGAAGAGTTTAAGGGCACTGGAAATAGCGAGATGTGTCTTGATAGGAAGCTTAGTCAAAAAAGAACATATCCTGCTTTCGATATAGGTAAATCAGGCACTAGGAAAGAAGAGCTACTATTGGACAAGGATGAATTAGGAAAAATATTTATTTTAAGAAAAATATTAGCTCCCATGGGTACAACTGAGTCAATGGAGTTTTTGTTAGAAAAAATGAAAAACACAAAAACAAACAACGACTTCTTCCAAAGCATGGGAACCAAATAGTCATAGTTTTTTTCTTTTTTTAACTTTTTTATCAATACAAAGATATTTTTATCTAGTTAATTTTATTCCTCTTTGCAGTAATATCGTTTCTTTTTATAAACATTCATATTCCAAAATTATCAAGCTAAGTTGATTGGTTGGAATAATATACAATTTTAACATATACTTACTTTAACTTTTCTTATTTACTTAATGCCATCTTGGGTTTAATTCCCAAAAAATGAAACCTTTTAAAGACACAATTTTTGCTCTTGCCACACAAAAGGGTAAATCGGGCATAGCTGTTTTTAGGGTTTCGGGTAAAGACTCTCATAAACTAATAAAAACAATATCTTCTAAAAAAAAATTTAAAACAAACTTTGCTTCATTAAACAACATAATGGATGGGAAAAAAATTGTAGATCAAACATTAACAACTTTTTTTAAATCCCCAAAAAGCTACACAGGAGAAGACATGGTAGAAATATCCTGCCACGGAAGTGTTTCTGTAATCAACAAAATAACCAAAACCCTTTTACAAAAAAGGATTAGGCTTGCTGAGCCCGGAGAATTTACCAAAAGAGCTTTAATTAACGATAAATTAAGCGTTTTAGAGGCTGAAACAATAAATGATTTGGTTAATGCAGAAACAGAAAACCAAAGAAAAATTGCTATAGATAATCTAAGTGGAAATTTAGATAGTTTTATTTATGAGATTTCAAATAAATTAAAAAAACTTTTAGCGGATATAGAAGCCATTATCGATTTCGCGGATGAAGACCTTCCAAAAGAAATTTATAAAAATATTAAAGAACAAAATAAGAACATATATAAGACAATTGAAAATATTATTAAAAAATCATCTTTGTCTAAGAAGATATATGGTGGTTTCAAAATAACTATTATTGGTAAACCTAATACCGGTAAGTCTTCTTTTATAAATTATATAAATAACAAAGAAGTTTCTATAGTAACATCTATACCTGGGACAACAACTGATTTAGTGAGCTCCACATTAGAAATTAAAGGCGATAAATATACTTTTGTTGATACGGCAGGAATACGAAAATATAAAAATTTAATTGAAAAAATAGGCATAGAAAGATCGCTTGATAGTGCTAAAAAATCTGATTTGAATATAGTATTTCTTAAAAATAATGAAAAGAATAACTATATTAAAATTAAATCTAAAATATTTGTCAAATCAAAATACGACACTAATAAAAAGAAAACTAAAGGAGTGCACAGTATTTCATCTGTATCTGGATATGGGATAAAAAGCCTAATCACTGTTATTTCAAATAAATTAAAGAAAAAAACCCCTACCGGCCCAATCTTTTCACGTGAAAGACACCTTGAAAATCTTCAAAAGTCTTATCTTTTACTTAAAAACATTAATTTAAAAGAAATAGATATAGCCGCTGAAAATATTAGAAGATCAATTATATATATCGATGGAATTAATCAAAAATTTGATATTGAGAAAGTTTTAGATATAATATTTAGTGATTTTTGTATAGGTAAGTAATTTCACGTGAAAAATATGAACAATAATTTTGATGTAATTGTAATAGGTGGAGGACATGCTGGTGTAGAAGCGGCCTGTTCATCTGCAAGAATTGGTTCAAAAACAGCCTTAATTACACATAAAATTGAAAAAATCGGTGAAATGTCATGTAATCCTGCTATTGGAGGTCTTGGAAAAGGCCATCTTGTAAAGGAAATTGATGCCTTAGATGGAATAATGGCTA
>MDTG01201359.1_pt1 | contig 11484 bp, 15 predicted proteins | sample 811421 | NCBI WGS metagenome assembly MDTG01 (sample SAMN05326645, study PRJNA326480) | marine metagenome | isolation source: seawater | place: Pacific Ocean: South East | collected 2011
AGTTATGAGAGAATAGAGAGATAGAGTCTAGTGAGCATATGGTTCCCTCCCTATTGGCCGCCAGCCAAACAAAGTTCTGGGGCGTGTGCCGGTGTGCCAGTCACCGGCTTGTCACGATTATGACATGTCGCCCTTTCGCAATGCCCACTGGCTCGCCCCCAGGCCTCCCCCGCCCCCAGTCCTCACCCCTGCCGACGCGCCCACAGCGCCTAGTACGCGCACATGCAAGGCATGGTGGGCCGGCAGCGGGGGATGGGCTCCATGTTGATGCGCCAATCGCGCGCACACACACACACACACAATCTCAAACGCGCACACCATCACACACACACACACACACACCATCACACACAGGGGTTGGGCAGCCTGCGCCGCCTGATGGGGCCCTCAGTCCCAACAACAACACACACACACACACACATGCGCGCCATCACATGCACACGAGCATGCAACCCGCCCCTTTTTTTCACATCCACAAACGCGCGCATCCACAAAGCACTCCTCCATCACGCAACACACTCTGAGATGGTGAGGCCCATCCGCGCCATCACACGCACACGCACACGCCCAGGCCAACATGCTTGGCCCCCACATCACTCGCTTTGTCGCCCCCTCGCAACGACCCACACACATACAACCGCCCCTCACACCATCGCACATGGATTCAACCCCCACTCCACTGCTTGCGTGCGCGCATTGCGACACGCCCATCCCATGCTGTTGTGAAATGCCTTCCCTCTGCCCACCCCCGGCACGCGAAACACTCTCACCCCTCTCTCCTGATGCCAACCCTCCAGCAACAGCAAGCGCGCGACTAATGCGGCCCTCGCCTCACTGTTTTTGGGGCGCAAGGCGCACGGGGAGGGATGACCAATGAGCGCGGCGGCCTCCTCCCCGTACCCTCGCCTCCACACCATCCCCCGCGCATCCTCCAGCCTCGCCCTCGAGCGCCGCTTGCTCACGCCCTCTGTGCATGTGGGTTGCCACCAACAAAAATAAACCCCCCACACGCTGGGAACAGGCATTCCCAAGAAGCGCGCTTGGTCCCTTCCTCTTCTTTGGCGCGTGCTTTTCGGCTCTTGGACCCCAGTGCGCCAATGCCGAAGAGGAGGAGAGACAGAGAGGTGAGAGGGTGCGCGCGTGCGCGTGAGGGGGGGGGTCGAGAGCGGAGCGGTGGTGGCGAAGTGTGTGGGTGTGAGAGGACGGAGATGGCGCCCGTGTGTGAGGGCCCCTCCTCCTCCCATGCACATGCCTTCCTCGCGCTCAATCCACTGTCGCAGGGGAGGCGATGGGATGGCAAAAGAACTGGAGAGCACGCTCCCTGTTTGCTCACACTTGTGCGCGAGGGGGGGGGCGCAAGGTTCGAGAGGGGGATCACCAGTCGCGCGACGGACCGTGTGCGACATCCATGATCCCGGCCCCAACATGCGCGGCCGCACCACTCTCAGAGCAGGAACGGCTCCTGTGCATCGCATGTAGGAAGCCGTGTGCGCACTCCCCAAAGCCAGACTCGCGGATGTGGTGGGGGGGGGAGGCGAAGGATGGTGAGCTCGAGTGCTGGTGCTGGTGGTGGCGCTGGGAGGGCGAGAGAACAAGAGTGGCGCGCCAGGTGCGCAAGGGCACACACCCTTTCTCCCTCCCCCTTCGTTCGTGCTGACGCGTGTGTGCCGTTGTGGAGGGAGGGAGGGAGTGAGAGAGAGAGAGAGACTGGCGCGTTTGTGGACGGCCACAGGGCAACGCAGAAGCGCCGTCCGTTTCTCTGTGACTCCTCTCTACGACCTCACCCGCGCGCGCGCTCTCTCACTCTCACCACATGCTTGGTCGCTTTGTTCCCCTTGCACAGGTGTACACACTCATTGCTGATGCGCTGCGCAGTTGGCCCGGGAGCATCGTGTGCGCAATGATGTTGGGCATCGATTGATCCGGCTGAGGGGCGAGGTAGGGACAACGAGCATCGCCTTTTTGCTTTGGAGCCCTCGCGCGCACGTGCCAGCAGGTGGTATGGGGTGTAAGACATATGCGGGGGGAAGGGAAGCGTGGGAGAGAGAGAGAGAGAGAGATGAGGAAGGGCGCGTGCTTGGTTTCACACGACACACACACACACACACGCACGCACGCACACACGTTTGCTCTCTCAGCCCCGTCGCTTCGGCCGCTTTTCCCTTTTATGCGCGTACGCTTCTCTCTGTTCAGGCACATGCTCGCGCATGGCAGAGATAGGGAGAGATGAGATGAGGCTGCTTGCGCGTGTGTGAGCGCACAAAGATGCAAAGGGTGAGTGCTGTGTTTACCGGCTGTAAGAGGAGGGACAACACACCGCATCACACGCTTTCTCACACACACACACACACACATGCACACGCATACACGCACACACGCGCACGCCCACAAGCCTGCACACACACACACACACACACGTACATGCACCGGCACGCAGGGACACTCGCACACGCGCTCTCTAACGCACTCACCGTCGCACGCACGCGCCATCGCGTGCTGGCTCATGTGCCACGGAAACCCCCAAGCAACACACACACACACACACACAACATTTCACAAGCGCGTCATATTGTCGCTTCCACGCTAACCTGTTTCCCGCGCCTCTCTTTCTCGCCTCCACACAGCAGTGCCATGCGCGCCAGTTTGGAGGACAATGCCGGTGGCGGCGGCGGCACGCTCTTGGCATGGCTGTACGTCGGTGCTCATGGCGACAAAGGTCTGCGCGTGGCCGCGTGCTTGGTGGACGCAGCGGCCGAAGAGCACCGCATCCGGGCGTGGGCGTCGCGCTCCGACGTGGCCCAAGCGCTAGGTCTGCGCAAGGTGAGAAAGGGAGCGCGACGTGGGGGTGGGGCGTGCGCTTGCGGCAGAGGCGAGGAGGGAGAGGGGGTGGTGTGTGTGTGTGTGTGTGTGTGCCGGGTTCGTCGCACATGCTCCCCTCTGCCTCCCGCTTCCGCGTCCCCGTTTGCATTGAGAGAGCATGGAGCAAACAGTGCGGGGACGGCGGAGGTGGGGGGCTGAGGGCGCTGGATGCATGAGAGGACGGGAGCGTGGGAGCGTGGGGAGAACTGGGCGTGTGCACCGTGTACTCACACCAGCCGCCCCCCTCCTTCTTGTCCTTTTTCACCCGCAGACGCGTGTCCCCGCTGCCGCTTCTGGCTCGCATGCTCCTCCACCGGCCGTGCTGCGCTTGCTCGGGCTGACCACGCCAGAGGAGGCCGTGCCGTGGCCGGTGGTGCGCGCCCTGTTGGTGACGGCGGCGGCGCATCAGGGAGGAGACGGCGACCGCGCTTGGGACGACCAGCTGCGCCGTGCCATTGCCCGTGCCCGAGAGCCGCTGCCGCCGCTGAGCGAGCTGCTGACCGATTCGGAGGACGTGGGCCGCGGCGAGCAGCCATCGTGGAGCAACAGCAGCAGCAGCAGTAGCGAGGAGGCATGGTCGCTGCCGTCGCCGGTGCCCTCTGCCGACACGCCCGCCGCCGTGGAGCATGCGCAGCACTCGCCACTTGATTCACGCGTAGACGCCAGTGTGGGCGAGGAGGAGGAGGATGGCGCGGAGGTGGAGGACGAAGCCAGCAGCAGCAGTGTGGACGACGGCGCTGTTGCTGCTGCTGCCGCGCCGGAGCCCCAGACCTTGGCGGAACAGCCAAGCGAGCGCGGCCAGACCAGCCCTGCTGCCGGTGCGCCGATTCATGTTGGGAGTGAGTACGAGGCTGACGCGCGCACCCCGGCCAGCATCGGTGCAGAGAGATGGAGCAGCGATGGTGGAGAGGGCAGCAGCTGGAGCCCCGTCGAGTGGTGGTCTCCTCCGCGCACGCCCGAACCATGGCCTCAGCTGGGCAGCGAGGACGACGATGGCGACGATGCGGAAGAGGGCGAGGAGGTGGAGGAGGAGGGAGAGCCCGCCGCCGCCGCGACCACCCAAGCCAGCGAGGACAGCAGCAGCAGCAGCAGCAGCTCGTGGAAACCGCCGCCGCCGTCGCCGCCGTTGCCCGTGCCAAGGAACCAAGCAGCGGAAGAGCGCGAGCAGGAGGAACCAGAGGCGGAGCAAGAAGCGGCAGCATCGACGCAACGCCCTTTCGCCCCCGTGGAAGAGAAGCCGGCTGCCATGCAAGCGAGCGAGGCGGACGACAGCAGCAGCTCGTGGCAGCCGCCGCCTCCTCCGTCACCCATGCCAATGGACCAAGCAGCGGAAGAACGCGAGCAGGAGGAATCACCGGCGGTGGCGCAATCAAGCGCGGGGGCTGAAGATGATGCCGTTGTCCAAACCCACGCCAGCGCGAAGCACACGAGCGAGGAGAAGGCGCCCATGCCCGGGAAGCTGAACGAAGCGCAAGCAAGCGATGGTGAGCAAGGTGCGCCAGAGGAGCAAGAGGAGGAGGAGGCAGACAAGGGCAAGGGCGAGCAGGTGGGTCCCAGCGACACGGAGGACGCCCCTGCTGCTGGTGGCGTACCAAGCGAGGAGGAAGAACCCGAGCCAAGTGCGGAGTCCTCGCCTCGTGCTCCGGCGGACGAAGAAGCCTTGTGCGGCGGGGTGGTGCGCCTGCCGCCCCAAGACTACGATCGAGCCCGCCACTACACCAAGCGCTTTGCCCTGCGCCCGGGCGACCAATCGGCCAAGCTTCGGCGCCAGCTGGCTGCGCTGGAGCGGCGCACGCGCAGGCGTTGCGGGGAGGTAACGCGAGCCAAGCGCGTGGAGCGCGTGTTGGTGAGTGCGAGGAGAGGAAGACAAGAGTGATTTGCTTTTGCGCGTGGCCTCCAGGAAGGATAAAGCTTTGGGTTGGTTGCAAGTAGGACTGAAATGTTCGGGCGTTCATACAATCATACCAAAGTCCTTGAGCGGGTTAGCCAGCGCGGAAGATTCAGCAAACTCCAAATGCAAATCGTCGCTTGTGCACGTGATGGCTTCGGCCTCCTGCGGCCGGGCTGGTTGACCCACCCTCCCCGCAGAGTCAGCTGCTGCTGGCTCATGGGCCGGCCCCGGGCCAATCGCCACTGCGACGCATGCGGGCGCACCTATTCCACACCCGCCAACCTGCGTCGTCACCAGCGCACTGTGCACATGCGCCTGAAGCCCCACGTGTGCCTCGAATGCGGGCTGAGCTGTGCGCGCACGGACGACTTGGCCGTGCACGCTCGCATACACACTGGCCTGCGTCCCTACCGGTGCGACACCTGCGGCAATTCCTTCCGCCGCTCCTCGGAGCTGCGCAAGCACGTGAGTCAGCGCCCAGCCCCACTCGGGCGCCCTCTCAGCCGCCTCGCGCCTTGCCGCCGTCACACAGATGACCAACGTGCACGATGGTTTCGCTGCTGAGCGCCCGAAACTGAAGCTCAAGCGCCGCCGGCGGCCCCGTTGTGGGCCAAAAGCCGGTGCCACCACATCCCCACAGCTGTCGTCGCCGCCGGTGGCCTCCGCCTTGTCCGCACGCCCGCCCCCATCATCGCCACCACCACCACCACCACCACCACATGAGCGCCAACCTGCTGCGCACACGCGCCCCAATCGTGCGCGAGGGGCCGCCGAATTGGACGGCACTGTCGGTCTCCTTCTGCTGCCCTCGGCCATACGGCGACCGCAATGCGTTGGTGCAACCCCCGATCGGCCTTGCCCATGTTGTGGACTCTTTTGCGCGTGTTCTGCCGGCGGCGGCGGACAGGGCGCGGCGTGCCGTGGCGATGCATCCACGGGCTTGGGTCATTGAGGGACTCGTGCCGCACATCCCAAAACCAAACCTATCCGACGAGCTGTTTTCGCGTCGGCGCCGTGAGCCCCGGCCTCAGCCGCACCTCGACAATGATGGAGGCGACCGATGAGGGCGACGGCAAGGCCGAGCATGGCGAGGCTGTGGCGCGCTTCATGGTGGGTGGCATGACCTGCTCGTCCTGCGTGGGCATCGTGGAGAGCTCCGTTGGCGCAGTGCCCGGCGTGGCCGCGGTCAAGGTCTCACTTGTCCTCAACTCGGCCGAGGTGCACTATCATCCGGCGCTGGTGCGCACCGACCATCTGGTGGAGGCTTTCGACGATGTGGGCTTCACGGCCACTCTGCAGAGTAACAGCAGTGTCGGCGACGCGAGTGCCCAATCAATGGGACCCGCGAGCAGCAAGCTGGCCGTTAAGGGCATCACCTGTTCTTCGTGCGTTGATGTAATTGAACAGGCGCTCAAGGATATGGCCATAGACACGCACGTGGACGTGGTCACTGGCTTGGCCCGCCTCACCTACGTGGGCGGGAACGCCACGTTGCGGGCCATCCTGGCCGAACTTTCGGACTTGGGCTTCGAGGCTGATGTGCTGCCCGAAGAAGACGACGGCGCTCCTTTGGCTGCACTGCGCAAAAAGGAAGTGAGCATGTGTTGAATGTCAATGGGCAGGGACTTGCGAAAGACACAAAAACACACACACACACACACACCCGCACACTCACTATGGCACATCTCACAAACGCGTAACCCCTGGCTTTTCTCGTCCGCTTCACGTCGCAGCTTGAGGAGCACCGGAAGAAGCTCTTTCTGTGCCTCATCTTTGCTGTGCCAATGTTTGTCTTTGCCATGTTGCTGATGTGGATCAGTAAGACAAAGGAAGCGCTCAAGAAGCCCGCCTTCCGGGGCGTGCAGCGCAATTGGCTCATCATGTGGGCCCTCAGCACGCCGGTGCACTTTTGGCTGGGCTTTCGCTTCCATTCGCACGCCTGGAAGGCCGTTCGCAACCGGCGTGGCACCATGGACGTGCTGGTGTCGCTGGGTACCAATGCGGCCTATTTCTATTCGTTGTTTGTGCTGGTGATGGCCATGGCTGATGAGGAGTTCGAAAGCGAGGTGTTCTTCGAGACGTCCACCTTCCTGATCACCTTTATTACCCTGGGCAAGGTGCTGGAACTCATGGCCAAGGCCAAGACGTCCGAAGCCCTGACGGCGCTGATGGACCTACAGCCGGCCACCTGCGTGCTGTTGGAGCTGGGGCCCGACGGCTGCGTGGTGCATGAGCGCAATGTGCCCACATCCGTAGTGCAGCCGGACGACGTGCTGCGCGTCGGCCCGGGCGAGACGGTACCCACCGACGGGGTGGTGGTCATGGGTGCCACTGCCGTGGACGAGTCCATGCTGACGGGCGAATCGAGGCCCGTGGACAAGGCCGTGGGCGACAGCGTCACGGGCGGGACCGTGAGCCACGCGCTTCGCCTTGCATCTTTTGTCGTTAGCGAAGCCGCTGCCTCATCACGTGCATTTTTGGCTCCCGGCGCGCGCACCGTCTTTGCCCCCACCCCTCCCATCAGCTGAACCAAACCGGGCTGATTCGCATAGCGGCCACGCGCGTGGGCTTGGACACCACGCTGGCTCAGATCGCCAAGCTGGTGGAAGACGCCCAAACGCACAAGGCACCCATCCAGCACATGGCCGACCGCATATCGCGCGTGTTCGTGCCCGTGGTGCTCACGATCTCGGCCATCACGTTTGTGGTGTGGATCAGCCTGGCCGCCTCGGACTCGCTGCCGGATGACTGGATCCCGGACGGCCGCAGCGACTTTGTGTTCAGCCTCATCTTCGCCCTGTCCGTGTTGGTCATTGCGTGCCCCTGCGCTTTGGGCTTGGCTACGCCCACGGCCGTCATGGTGGGCACCGGAGTGGCGGCCAAGATGGGCGTGCTCATCAAGGGTGGCGACGTGCTGGAGGCCACCACACACGTGTCGACGGTGTGCTTCGACAAGACGGGCACGTTGACGACCGGCAAGCCCAGCGTGACGTGCGTACACGTGCGGCCCACCGAGCACGTCGCCGACGAGCACGCGCTGTTGCGCGTTGTGGCCTCAGCCGAGCTGGGCAGCGAGCACCCCATTGGGCGAGCCATTGTGGAGTACGCCCAGCAACTGCTCGGCGCGCCGCCCGGCGACGACGCCGACTACGCCGGCGGGGCTGCTGTGCTGCACGAGCCGGTCGACTTCAAGGCCGTCCCTGGAAATGGATTATCGTGTACGGTTTGGGGCCACGCCGTGCTGGTGGGCAACCGGCGATGGATGGCGGCCAATGACGTGGCTGTGGATGAGGCCTTGGAGCACCAAGCCGTGCAACTCGAGCATCAAGGCCACACTGTCGTGTTTTGCGCCTTTTCGGGCGCATGCATCGGTACGGTTGCCGTGGCAGACGAGCCGCGACCCGAGGCGCGCTTGGTGGTGGACCATTTGCGCCAGCGCTTGGGCGTGGCCGTTTGGATGGTGACGGGCGACAATGCGGCCACGGCCAATGCCATCGCACAGCGGCTGGGCGTGGATAACGTGTTTTCGGAAGTGCTGCCGGCGGACAAAGTGAGAGAGACAGACAGATAGAGAACTGCCGGGCACGGGGTCGGGGGCGGCCCCCCCCTACCGCGCTGCACTTACTCATGTGGGCCCATTTGCATACGCGCGCGCGCACTCGTGATCTTCCTCACTCTGCATGCGTGTACTCACTTCTCGGCAGGTGGCCAAAGTTCAGGAGCTGCAATCGGGCGGCACGCAAACGGTGGCCATGGTCGGAGACGGCATCAACGATTCGCCTGCATTGGTCCAAGCTGATGTGGGCATTGCCATTGGCGCCGGTACCGACGTTGCCATCGAAGCTGCCGACGTGGTGAGGCAGCGGCTGAGCATGTGCTTATGGATGATGATGCGAGCGTGTTCCGCTGGTGTGCATGCATGCACGTGAAGTGGAGGCATATTTTGCTTGTTCTGCCCGGTGTGTTTGATGGGGCGCCAAGCATGGCAACATGCGCCTTCCTCAACCATTTCCACGGCCCACATTGTGCACGTACGGCGGGACCTGTCATAGGTTCTGATGCGCAGCGACTTGCGCGACATTGCCAAGGCCTTGTATGTGTCGCAGCGCACGTTCCGGCGCATCAAGCTGAACTACGTGTGGGCCTTTTTGTACAATTGCCTGGGCATTCCCATCGCTGCTGGCGTGTTCTACCCTGCCGTGCAAAAGACGCTACCGCCCGCTGTGGCGGGCCTCGCCATGGCGCTGTCGTCCGTGTGTGTCGTGCTGTCGTCGCTGGCACTCAAGCTGTTGCGCGCCCCCGACCTGGGCGAGCCGCTCGCCGATCAGAAGCAGCCCGGGAGCGCCACCTCGGCCCTTTTGCCAATGCTGGGCTTGTCAGGGAAGCAACAGCACAGCCCTGCGGATCCTGTGCAGCTGATGGAATTCGAATGGGCCTCGTCTGGTGTCGATGTTGTTGCGTCCATTGAGTGAGGTCGTGTTTTGCGCGCCAAATTCCGGCCAACCTCGTCGCGGCCGCGCAAGGCAGCTGAGCCCGCGCCGGGGCCACGCACTTTCGAGCCGAGTGCGGCCGGCTGGGCTTACAAAGTGTCCAATGGGGCTTGCACGTCTCGCACGAGAGAGTAATTCAACGGCGTCAAGCTGTCGGATGACTGTGCAGGCGTTTTTTAAAAAGAATCTTCGGCGGCCATGCAACGTTTGTTGCCACCACGTGGTACCTGCTCGACTCACCGAGCCATAATGGCACGGTGAGTGCAGGTACGGGAACACAAATAGTCGAGAGCTCCAGGCCCTGGACGACCTCACGAACACCCCTCGCTTGTGGACTCGACGACCTTGAGGACGAGCATGATGGCAACAACAAGATCGCGGCAACGCTGGCGGCGAGTGCCTTTCAACCAGCTCGTGCTTGCTCCAACACCAACGGGAGCATGTCCACCAGCGCAATGTAGAGAAAAGCCGCCAGCAGCAATGGCTAAGAGCCAGCTTCTCGGCGTCGCTGGCGCTTTGGCCCACAATGGTGGCAATGAACCACCCGAGCAGCGCAAAGCTGGCACTGATCAAATTGGCCAACACGGGCTTCTTGACAGAGAATCCGGCTCGGAGAAGAATGGCAAACCGCCCAGTTCGCGGCGGGCAACTCGTGCAGCGCTACGGCCACGCAGGTCGCAACGGCGGCCGAGCGACTATCGCCCGAAAAGACAGCGCCAATGACCAGTCCGTCCTCATAGTTGTGGAAAGCGTCTGAAATGATGTGGAGCCAGCCCCACAGTGGTCTCGGCGCGAGATTCTTGGCTCGTTGGCTCTGCACCAAGTGTGCCTACAGCCTTGGTATCGCCTTGAGCGGGAAGTGGAGCGGAAGCAATGGCGGGGGAGTGGTCCAGCTGCATGGCTGCGATGGCCGACGCCGGTGACGGCGGGGCCACGTTTTGCCTGCAATCGCCATGCAAGGCAGGCACACTTCCACTAGAAAGAATGCCAAGACTCTGGCCAACACAACCAACATCAAGCCAGTGCTCCGAAAGGAGTCGCCCCGTCATCCTCCACCAAGCTACCGCGTGGCTCATCCTCTTCCCATGATTTCGGGCAAGATGTGCAAACAGGCCGGGGAGGGCTCCAACGGCACATGCAATCAACCAGCTGAGGCGTCTCGCCGCACTTGTTGCAGGCCAGAACGACCATGCCCACCAGCGACAAGGCTGAGATGAGTACCACGGCGAGCAGGCCAAAGAGCCACACCTCCGCCTTGGTGAACGCCTCTTCGCAATCCTCCGCAAGGCCCGGACATCCTGCCCACGATAAGATGGCAACGGCACCCACAGCCTCACTATGCCTTCAACACGGATGGTGTCCGTCGTTTCGTTGGCCAAGTCGGCCCAGAGCGAATCGGAGGAGGGCTGGGTGCCGTGGAAAGCGGCGCAGGGTCAGGGACAAACACACGAAATGAACTACAACGACATGCACAGCAGCACTGCGGCTCGTTTATTGCAGCTTGGCGGCGCAGGACAGCAAAAAAGCGTGGCTGGCCGGCTTCTCACCCACAGCCCAAGTCACACATCCTCCGCCAGCCGCGCCGCCACGGCCTCGCACAGCACGCACTCGGGCGTGCGCAGCCGGTAGCCTCCGCCCTCCTCGTCCCAGGGCGCGTCCACGTGAGGCACGGCTACACGCGCCGGCATGGTCACTGCCGGACCAAGGCGCTGCGTCCAGCGCCGACCAGCGGCACCGTCGGCAGAGCCACGCGCTTCCCACACGGCCTGGAGCGGAAGAGTGGGGGCAAAGAGGGTGGGAGAGACAGCTGAGCAGCCGGATGCAAGAGCGCGAAGAGGGGGACGAAAGAGGGGGCTTACCACGTGAAGCACTGTGTTCTCGCCTCGGCTGCCCTCCTTGACGGCCACCACGCGCCCGAGCCCGAAGCCAGGGCCGCCGCCTGTCGCAGCAAATGCCACCACGTCGCCCACGGAGCACGGCGGCACAGGCGCATCCGGATCGTCCTCTTCCTGCTCCTCCTGCTCCTCGCCGCCGCCGACGACGGCCTGGCGCGCCTGGTCGGCCAGGTAGCGCAGCCCGGGTCGCTTGCGTTCCAGCGCCGACCGCCTGTCGTACGTGCGCTGCGCTTCTTTTACGCTGTGGCGCATGACCTGAGGAGGAGGACGCGCGGATGAGATATGCGTGTGTGTGTGTGTGTGTGTGTGTGTGTGAAGGTGCGGTTCCTTCCTCTCCCCCCCCAGGCCC
>MDTG01237442.1_pt1 | contig 11484 bp, 7 predicted proteins | sample 811421 | NCBI WGS metagenome assembly MDTG01 (sample SAMN05326645, study PRJNA326480) | marine metagenome | isolation source: seawater | place: Pacific Ocean: South East | collected 2011
AAGTCCAGAAACAATTAAATTACTTTTAAGATATAGACTTCTTGGACCTTTAATCAATGAATTAATTATAGAAGAAGAACTTTCATCAATTTCTATTGATGATAATTTAAAAGAAGATTTAATTGCAAAATTTAAGGAAGATAAATCCATACAAACTAAAGATCAATATCACGCATATCTAAACTTAGAAAATATATCTGAACATGATTTTGAAGAACAAGCCTTTGCTCAAACAAAAATTGAAAATTTAATTAAATCAAGATTTGAACATCAAATTGAATCAAGATTTTTAGAAAGAAAGGCTAGTCTTGAAATAGTTGTATATAGTTTAATTAGAGTAAGTAATCCATTCTTAGCAAAAGAAATTTATTACAGAGCCATTGGAGGTGAAGAGGATATTGGAAATCTAGCGACTGAGTTTTCTGAGGGTATCGAAAAAAGAACCAGAGGAATCGTAGGTCCAGTCCCAATAGAATCTTCGCATCCTAAGCTCACAGAATTGCTTAAAAAAAGCAAAGTAGGAGAAATTCAAAAACCAATTCAAATTGACAACTCATTTGTTGTGATAAGAGTAGAGTCACATGAGCCAGTAGTATTGGATGAATTCACTAGAAAAAAAATGGGAGAAGAATTAGTCAAAATTTGGCTAAAAACAAAGGTTAATGAAATGATGAATAAGCTTATTGATAAGACAGAATCCTCTCTGATAGTATAAATTTATGAGTGATAAATTAAGTATTAATTTCAAGAATATTGAGGCTTTTAAATCAATAAAGCCTGAAAGTATTCAAGCAATTAAAAATTCAGCAAAAGCAATAAGATATGAAATAGGAATGCCTATTTGTGATAAAGGTATAGGTCTTCCGGATCAAGTTGTCATAATAATATCTGGTGAAGCGAGAGTTATTAAGCGAAAAAATGAAGGAATAGATGTAAGTCAAAAACTTGATATCAATTCTTTTATTGGTCTTGCTTCTATACTCAGGCAGGAGAGTTGCGAGACGGTTTCAGCTAGCACGGAATTGATTGGCCTTGCAATTCCAGACAAAATAATTTATGAGCTCTATAAAAATGAAAGTGGGTTTAGGGAATGGTGCAATTGCACAATATTTGAGTCTGAAATTCTTGAACTATCTAATCATTTATATCAAAATTCATCTCATAAGAAATCTGAAATAAGCTTAAAAGATTTAAACAAAATCTTATCAAATGAATTAATATTAAAAATATTGAATAATGGAGATTTATTAAAAAATAATACTAGTGTAATGAATATAATTGGAAGTAGTAATGTCCAAGATGCTCAACTATTTGATACTTTTAATGAGAAAGAAGTCACTACCTTAGGTTCATTCCCAGCAAGAATTTTCCAAATAAATGAATCAACATTAAATAAAATTATCGAAAAGCGATCAAACAGCATAAACAAAGACTCAATAAAAAATGAAAAAGTTTTTACGGTTAATGAAGTATCTAAAGGAGAACCATTATCAAGTTCTGCCATAGCTAATGATCACTTAGAAGATAATAAAAAAATAAAACTCATAAAAGCCAAAGGCTCACTCAGACAAGCTTTGGCATGTCTGCAAATGTTAGCAGCATCATTGGGACTTCCATATCGTGCAGATTCAATTGAAAAAATACTTCGAGATGCCTCTGCAAGAGGTAAAAAACCAAATATTCAACTATTAGGCGGAATCACTTCTTTAATGGGACTAAATTCATTTATTTGTAAAGTAAATCTCAAAGAGTTTGGTCGATTACCTTCATTCTCAATAATTGCAATTAATGAAAGTTTTGCGCTAATCCAGGAGAGTAATACAAATTTTCTAGAAATAGTTAGCCCAGAAGAAGGTATTGTGAAGATATATCCAGATAGTTTAAATAAATACTTCCCTGAAGATTTTATTGAAATACTTTCAGTAGAGAAAAATGAACAAACACCAAATAAAAAATTTGGAATTAAATGGTTATATCCTGCAATCAATCGGTATAGAGGTGTTCTATTACAAGTTCTTTTAGCATCATTTATCGTACAACTTTTTGGATTAGCTAACCCACTACTAATTCAAATCATTATTGATAAAGTTATTAGCCAAAGAAGTTTAGACACGCTTCAGATTCTAGGTATTGCGCTTGTAGTGATTACTTTCCTTGGAGGTATTATTAGTAGTCTAAGAACCTTTTTATTCAATCAAACAACTAATAGAATTGACACAAGTTTAGGCTCACAAGTTATTGATCATCTATTAAGAGTCCCCTTAGATTATTTCGATAAAAGACCTGTTGGAGAATTAGGGAGCAGGATTGCAGAACTTGAGAAAATACGAAATTTTCTCACTGGTCAAGCATTAACAACAATTCTAGATGCAGGCTTTTCAGTAATATATATATTTGTGATGGTTGCTTATAGTTGGTTATTAACACTTATTGCGCTTTTAGTAGTACCACTACAAATAGTACTAACTATTATCGGAGCTCCACTGATAAGAAGACAGATTCGTGAAACAGCAAATAAGAATGCGATGACACAAAGTCACTTAGTTGAAATTTTAACTGGAATTCAAACTGTAAAGGCTCAAAATATTGAAAATGTAAGCAGATGGAAATGGCAAAATTTATATGGAAAATATATATCTAAATCCTTTGAAAAAACAATCACTGGAACATTATTAACTGAAACAAGTCAAGTGCTTCAGCAAATATCTCAATTACTTGTTCTTTGGATAGGAGCAAGATTAGTCCTTGCTGGCCAATTAAGTTTAGGCCAACTTATAGCATTTAGAATCATATCTAGTTATGTGACGCAACCCTTATTGAGATTAAGTACGATTTGGCAAAATATACAAGAATTAAGAGTTTCTTTTGAGAGATTAGCAGATATTGTAGACACACCAGAAGAGGCATCTGAAGCAGATAAATCTAAAATTCCTTTACCAACTATAGAAGGCTCAATAGAATTCAAAAATGTCAGTTTTGCTTTCCAACGAAATCAACCTAATGTTTTAAATAATATTTGTTTAAAAATTGAAAGTGGCAAATTTGTTGGAATTGTTGGTCAAAGTGGTAGTGGTAAAAGTACCTTGATGAAATTACTTCCAAGATTATATAAACCCAACAATGGAAAGATTTTGATCGATAATAATGACATTGATAAAGTAGAGTTATATTCTCTTCGAAGACAAGTTGGAATAGTTCCTCAAGAACCTCTACTTTTCAGAGGTACTATCAATGACAATATATCTTTAATAGACCCAGATGCACCTAGTGACGAAATAGTAAGAGTCGCAAAAATATCAGCCTCTCATGATTTCATTATGGACTTAGCTGATGGCTATAGCACAAACGTAGGAGAAAGAGGTTCGGGCTTGTCAGGAGGACAAAAGCAAAGAATTGCAATTGCCAGAACACTTTTAAGCAATCCTAAGTTACTTATTTTAGATGAAGCGACTAGCGCCTTGGATTATCAAACTGAAAGAAAGGTTTGTGAAGGATTAAGAACAGCATGCAAAAACGCCACCGTCTTTTTCATTACCCATAGATTAAACACAGTAAAAAATGCTGATATTATTATCATGTTACACAATGGATCTATAGATGAAATGGGGACTCATAATGAGCTAATGGAAATGAAAGGAAGATATTATGCCCTGTACCGTCAACAAGAAGCTTCCTAAAATGATGCAAAAAAAATTACAAGAAATTTCGAATAATTTTAAAAATTTTTCTAAAAAAATTCCTATAAAATTATATACATTTAAAGACCAAATATTCAAAATTAATATAAACTCTGGAAACGAGTATCTTAAAAAATTTAGGTCTTACATTTCGATTGAGTTTTTACAAGATAAGTTAGAAACTCTACTAAGAAATGATAGTAATGAAATAGTCCTAAAACAATCAAAATATTGGGCAAGATCAATAACTTGGGTACTAATGGGAGGTACTGTTTTTTCACTTGGTTGGCTAGCCATTGCTGAAACAGAAGAAATTGCCATCGCCCAAGGGAAACTTGAGCCCATAGGTGGTGTAGTGGACGTACAAATGCCAATACAAGGTATTGCTAGGGAAATACTAATTAAAGAGGGAGATTTCGTAGAGAAAGATCAAGTGCTCATACGACTTGATACTGAACTGACAGAAGCTAAGCTCTCATTTCTTCAGGATAATTTAAAATCTAATAGTCTTATTGCTGAAAAACTTTCTTCGCTTGTGAAGGAAGGTGCTGTATCGGAAATTCAATATCTCCAACAAAAAACAAAAGTTGAAGATATTAAAAGCCAAATAAAAACAAATTTAGTCCAGCTTAAATATCAGGAAATTAAATCTCCAACTGATGGAATAGTATTTGACTTGAAACCCAAAAGCCCTGGATATGTAGCTCGAACAAGTGAACCTGTTTTACAAATAGTTCCAAACAATAATCTAGTTGCAACAGTTGAGATAGAAAGCAGATCTATTGGTTTTATAAAAGTCGGGAAAAAAGCTGATATCAGTATTGATTCATTTCCAGCTTCAGATTTTGGTGTAATTGAGGGTAGTGTAAAGAGTATTGGCTCAGACGCATTACAACCAGAACCATCGATAGGGAAAGGATATCGCTTCCCAACAAAAATAAGTCTCGATCAACAATTTCTTGAAATAAAGTCAGGCAAAAGACTTCCCTTACAAGCTGGAATGAGTCTCACAGCAAACATAAAACTGAGAAAAACTACTTACTTAAATTTGCTGCTAAGTAATTTCACTGAAAAAGCAAAATCTATAAACTCGCTTTAAGAAAGCAAACTAAGTTTCAACCAGTGAGAAGACTTTCACTCGATCCATGGTCTGGAGTATCAGGAAAGGTAAAACTGTTTTTGAAATTCGACCACTAATATTAAGACATAGGAGGGAATTGTTCTCCCTTAGTTCGAAGATAAGAGTATATAATATATTTTAATAGTCTTAGCGAAGGGTGAACCGAGGTGGATAAGAAGAAGATAAATAAAATTCAACTATCAGATTTTAAAACAATATTTCCAGTCCCTTATTCGATCAACACAATCAATTTTAATGTTCCAATAAATACTTTTACACTTATAAATACTAATAACAATGTATTATCAAATCTGTCAGAACAAGAGTTAATAGAGAAGGCATTTAAATTTCATTCAGAAAATAATTATATACAAGCAGAGAAATATTATGCATCCTACGTAAAAAGAGGATTTAATGATGTAAGTGTACATTCTAATTATGGAATAGTATTAAGTCATCTTGGTAAACTTAAAGAAGCTGAAGTAGTTACGAAAAAAGCAATTGAACTTGATTATAAATATGTGAATTCACATATTAATCTTAGTTCGATATTAAACAAGAGACACAAATATAAAGAGGCCGAGAGAGCAGCGCTGAGAGCTATTGATATTGATCCTAATTATGCTTTTGGTTATAATAACCTAGGCCTGGTCCAAATAAGTTATGGCAAATTAAAATCTGCTGAAAAATCACTCAGAAAAGCAATTAATTTAAAAAATGATTTCTCTCAAGCATATTGTAATCTTGGTTTGACTTTACGAAACCTTGGCAAATTTGAAGAATCCATAACTTCACTTAAAAAAGCAATTCAATTAGATCCTGATTTTAAAGAAGCATATTCGAATCTAAGTGCAATTTATAAAGGCCTTGGGGAAACAGCTGAGGCTAAGAAATATGTTAAAAAGGCTTTAGAAATTGATCCATATTATCCTGATGCAAATATAAATATGGGACTTATTCTCCTTGATGCAACCGAACATGGTTTGGCAAGTAAATTCTTTCAAATAGCACTTAAAAAGGCTCCTCAAAATTTATTGGCTCATCGATCCATGAGTATTCTTTATAGAATGGCTAATAGATATAAAGACAGTGAGAAATCTGGAAGAAAAGCAATCAGTATAGATCCAACAGATGGAGATAGTTATATGTGTCTGGGTGAAGCACTTATTGAATTAGGTAGACAGAATGAGGGATTTGAAATGTTTGATAAGGCTGTAAAACTAGAACCTAATAATTTATATAATTACTTAAAAAGTAAGATACATTTATCTCCAATTCCTTCTAATAAAGAGCAAATAGATTTAGAGAGGAGCAGACTCAAGTTTGCTATTTCAAGAATCAGTAAAAATAAAAGATTACAATTAACTGATGATAAAATTACAGCTGATTTATTCTACTTAGCGTATCAAAATTGTGATGATGACAAAGAAATACTTGGCAGTTTTATAGAAGCCTTATCGAATATACATGGGGTCCAAAATAAATCATTCAATAAAGAAAATCATATTAATCAAATCAATCCCAACAAACCTATAAAGCTTGGTATCTTTTCCGATTTTTTATCTAGAGGTCACGCTGTCTATAATTTTTTCTGGAATACATTAAAAGATCTATCCTCCTCTCCTGATTTGGAAATTACTATTTTTCAAAGTCCATCTGCAAAAAAAGGTTTGGACAAAGAAAGTATTGATTCATTGGATGCCAAATTCATTCAATTACCCGTATCAATTCCAAAAGGATGCGAGACAATACTAGGCGAATCACTTGATATTTTAATGTATTTAGATATAGGAATGTCACCATATTCAATTCTACTTTCAGTCTCAAGATTAGCCTTAATACAAGTCAATGCTCTAGGACATACGAATACAAGTGGTGCTCCAAATATTGATTATGCTTTGTCTGATTATGTGGATAGGTTCCAAGATAATAATGAATACTTTTCAGAGAGACTGGTTCGATTTAGTCGTATTCGTACTAACTACTCCCAACCAGTGATGAGTGAAAAAATATATAAACATTCTGATTTTGATATCCCTGATAATTCTTTTTTAATTGGGTTACCACATTCTTTATTTAAAATACATCCAGATTTTGACTGTATATTAGATCAGATTTTAAAGGAAATACCCAATTCCTATCTTATTCTACCTAAAGGAAGTAAGTCATCTTTCACTGATAGATTAAAAGAAAGATGGAGTAAAAATAATCATTTAATTCTAGATAGGACAAGATTTTTCCCAAGGGTTGATCTAAATGATTTCGTCTCAATCCTTAAATTTTTTGATATAATTTTATGTCCAATTTATTATGGTATGGGCAATACTTTATTTCAATCAATTGCCGTTGGCACTCCAGTTGTTGGGTTGGAATCTAAGAGATATACGAGTTTATTCACAAGCGAAGTTTATCATCAAATGAATATCAAAGAACCACCTATTGCATATACATCAAATGAATATATAGATATTTGCAAAAGGTTGGCATTTGATCTTGATTACAGACAAAATCTTAGTAAAGAACTTATCTATAAATCTAAAGAAGTTTTCAATGACAATGATATCTATAAAGAATATATTGAGTTTTTCCATTCAGCTCTTGAAGCTGCCAAAAAAGGTTCTTACCTTCCACATAATTGGAAATGCTCATTAAAAAAATAAACAGTTTATACTATTTAAATGAAGTAATTTTGACACCAGTCAATATTATTTAAGTACCATTTAACCGTTGAAGAAATTGCTGTCGAGAAATTATGCTTTGGAGACCATTTCAACTCATTTCTAAGCTTTGTATTATCAATGGCATATCTCCTATCATGACCTAAACGATCTTTTACGTAAACCTTGAATCTATGATGAGGAGCGTTAATTTTTTTATATTGATCTAAGAAATTACAAATTAATTCTAGAATTTCCTCATTGTTTTTTTCTTGATTACCTCCAATGCAGTAAGAGTCACCTATTCTTCCGTGTAAAGCTATTTCGATTAAAGCATCAATATGATCCTCTACATAAATCCAATCACGAACATTTTTACCGTCTCCATATATTGGAATAGGTTGTTTATTAATAGCTTTAGTAATAATAACAGGAATTAATTTCTCTGGTAATTGCCAAGGGCCGAAATTATTACTTGAATTCGTGACAATCGAGGGAAATCCGTATGTTTGAAACCAAGCTTTAGCAAGATGATCACTTGCTGCTTTTGAGGCTGAGTAAGGGCTACTTGGATCATATGAGCTCTTCTCAGAAAAAAGTCCTTTTGGGCCTAGTGATCCAAAGACCTCATCAGTACTGACATGAATGAATCTAAAAAACTCTCCTCTATTGCTTGACAAGGCTTTCCAATGAAGCATTGATGATTCTAATAAATTAAAAGTTCCCACTACATTACTTTCTATAAAAACTCTTGGTCCAGATATACTTTTATCCACATGACTTTCAGCTGCTAAATGAAAAACAATATCAGGATTGGATAGCTTTAACCCTTTTTGACAGGCTTCGTAATTATTAATATCTATCTGTAAAAAATGATATCTATCATGATCGTTAAAATTTTTTATATTATTTGATAATTCTACTTTATCCAAATTAAAGATATCACATTTAGTTTCTGTTAATAATTTTGTTATAAGGTTAGTACCAATAAATCCTGAACCACCAGTGACTAAAATTCTTTTGATTATTTTAGGAAATTTCGCCATATAAATAATCTTTTTAAAAATAGTATTGAGTATTCTTTAATAATGATAGTAGGTATTGACCATAGCTACTATTTTCATATGGAATAGCAAGTTCAGTTAGTTGTCGATTATTAATCCAACCTTTTCTCCAAGCGACCTCCTCAGGGCAACCTATTTTTAAACCTTGCCTGTTTTCTAAAGTTTGCACATAAGATGATGCTGCATGCAAGGATTCAAATGTACCTGTATCTAACCATGTATATCCACGGCCCATCATTTCTACATTTAGAAGACTTTCATTTAAATACTGATTATTTATCGAGGTTATTTCAAGTTCACCTCTTGGAGAAAAGTTTATTTTTTTAGCCTTTTCAATGACGGAATTATCATAAAAGTAAAGACCGGTAACGACAAAGCTGCTTTTAGGCTTTTTGGGTTTCTCTTCAATATTTATAATATTTCCTGAATTATTAAAGTCTAAAACTCCATAGTTCTCAGGATCATTCACGGAATAAGCAAATATTGTCGCTCCCTTAGTTCTATCGTTAGCAGACTGTAAAAGATCTATTAAATCATTTCCATGAAATAAATTATCTCCAAGAGCAATTACAACTGGACTAGTAGCTAAAAATTCTTCTCCAATCAATATTGATTGTGCTATTCCTTGAGGCTTCTCCTGAATCTCAAAGAATAAATTAAGACCCCAATGTTTACCATCACCTAAAAGATCTTGATATAAATTTTTCATACTTGGACTAGTTATAATTAAAATATCTCTTATCCCACAAAGCATTAGAGTACTAAGCGGATAATAAATCATAGGTTTATCGTAAAGAGGTAATAACTGTTTACTAAGTACCGATGTAATTGGGGCTAAACGTGTGCCTTTCCCACCTGCTAAAATTATTCCCTTACGATATCTCATACAAATCGTTCAATCAGGTTAATTCCATAATAGTATTAAATACATCTAATAAGAATACACATCACAGATGAAGTTATAAGATCTTCATCTAATAAATGACATTTAAATCATTTGCAACTTTTTTAACTGAATGAACTAAATATGAAATCTGAACTTCGGTCATTGTTGGATATAGAGGTAGGCTTAGGCATTGGCTATGAATTTTTTCTGATATGGGAAGATCACCTTTATTTAAATTTAAAAATGAATAGGCTTTTTGCAAATGAGGAGGTATGGGATAATGTATTAACGTCTCAACTCCTAATCGTTTTAGATGTGAAATAAAGTTATCTCTGTCTTTATGCATAATTACAAAAACATGAAAAGAATGAAGATAATTTTCAGGTATTATTGGTATTTTTAATGATTTAATCTCTGAAAAATGATTTATATATTTCTTAGCGATTGTCATTCTTTTTTTTATTGATTCATCTAACTTTTTTAATTTAGTTGTTAGAAATGCAGCCTGTAACTCATCAAGCCTTGAATTATTTCCAAGTATGGAATTTGTGTATTTTTTTCTAGATCCATAATTTCTAATTAATTTTGAATTTAAAAATAAATTTTCTTCATTAGTTGTAATCGCTCCACCATCTCCAAGTGCTCCTAAGTTCTTAGTGGGATAAAAGCTAAATGCTGCAGCATGTCCCAGGCTTCCTACTTTTCTTGAATGATACGTAGCTCCATGCGCTTGAGCTGCATCTTCAAGGACCTTAAGAGAGTGTTTTTCAGCGATATGCATAATTTTCTTCATCTCGCAGGGTAATCCATATAAATGAACAACAATAATAACTTTGGTTTTAGGAGTTATTTTTTCTTCAATTAGATCTGGATTAATATTATAACTATCAATATTTGGCTCAACTGGTATTGGTTTCGCTCCAAGTCTTGTAACAGCTAACCACGTAGCGATGTAAGTATTCGAAGGTAGAATTACTTCATCCCCAGCAGATACTCCCCAAGACTGGAGAACGATCTCAAGTGCCTGTAGTCCATTTCCAACACCAACACAAAATCTTGTTTGACAATATTCTGAGAACTGTTTTTCAAATTTTTCTAATTCAGAAGATAAGATATAGTTTCCAGAATTAATAACCCTACTCAAATCATCAGCAAAAGATTCTTCGAATTCATGGTTAATTGAATTAATATCAAGAAAAGGGATTTTCATATAGTTTTCTATGTTTTGTATAGATCAGGTCCTATTAAGAAACCATCTTATGAAAGTCTACTTAATATATTTTAGCTAACTGTAGTCAGCGGAATAGTATTGTATTTTCATAAATAACAAAAAATCTCCCAATAAAGATAAATAATACTTCATCAATAGTTAAGTACATAATTTTTAAAAAGAAAATTTTTAACTCTTTGGCAAAGAATTCAGAGATAAAAACTCATCATAGTCTTCAATATAATCATTCGTATCATATAAAGAAGATGCAAAAACTAATAACATTGCATCTGGAGTAAAATCATAAACAGATAGCCAAACCATCTTAGGAAGATATAAACCTATATTGGGACTATTTAAAATAATATTAGACTTATTCATACCATCACTGATTTTTATAGAGCAAGATCCTTTTATACAGATTAAAAATTCTTCGCATAATATATGAGCATGATTAGCACGAACTTGTAAAGGTGGCACATTATTGACTAAAAAATATCTCTTAATATCAAACGGAATAACTTCAGGCACTTCTCCAGCGATTAAAGTACCTCTAGAATCGTCAAATTTTTTCAGATAATACAATGCAGAGTGAGATACACCTAATTTTTTGTGCTTTAAAGTTTCCAGATTTTTTATATCTATATTATGGTAAGTTTTATTTTTTTCAGGATTCATAATTTATTTCTCAATAAGATAATTGAAACTAGAGTTAAATAAAATACATTAGACAATCTATCTCAATATTGATATAAAGTTAAATATATTAAAATTTTTAGTCTTCTTGACTTCCTTTTGCAAGTTATTTTCTTAGCCCACTTTATCTGCACACTTGAGTATGTTTTATGATTCAGATTTATAATAAAGATA
>MDTG01015045.1_pt1 | contig 11483 bp, 11 predicted proteins | sample 811421 | NCBI WGS metagenome assembly MDTG01 (sample SAMN05326645, study PRJNA326480) | marine metagenome | isolation source: seawater | place: Pacific Ocean: South East | collected 2011
CCTGGACTGTTTTTTTTAGGTAATTTTAATAAACATGGCATATTTTTATTAAAACTTCTTACTTTTTAATAAGAAATTTTGTGCATCAAATAAATCTTTTTTTCTGCCTATATCAAACCATTTGCAATTGGAATTATATATAAAAACTTTTTTATCATTTATTTTTTTTATTAATTTATCAAATCCAAAATCTTTTTTTGTTGAAATTCTTTTTACTAAATCTTTTTTAATAATATAAATTCCTAAATTGATTTGATATTTATAACTTGGTTTTTCCTCAAATTTAGTTAGAATTTTTTTTTTGTTATTTTTTATTACCCCATATTCGATGTTTTCTTTCAGTGTTTTTGTACATATTGTTAAATCTGATTTATTTTTTTTATGGAATTTATAAAAATCCTTAAAATTTAAATTTGTTATTAAATCGCCATTCATGGCTAAAAACTCTTTTGGCAGATTTTTAATCAATCTCAAACCACCAATTGTACCCATAGGTTTTTTTTCAACCAAAAAATCAATTTTGATATTGGAAAAACTTTTTTTGGAAAAAATTGATTGAAATAATTCGCTATTATTAAATATTGAAATTGTTATGTGATTAATACCAATTTTACCTAATTGCCTGATTATAAGCTCTAAAATTGGTTTCTGTCCAATTGGCATAAGTGGTTTAGGAACAACGTATGTATATGGCCTTAATCTTTTACCTTTACCACCTGCAAATATTACAGCTCTTTTAATCATTTTGTTTCAATAACTTATTTAATTTTAACATGGGTATGACAATTTATAAATTTTATAATTTTTTTTAATTTTGACATATAATTTATCTTCTAAAACATCATTTAAATCAAAGAAAACTGTTTTTTTCATTTTATTAAATTTAATAAAAGAAAATTTTTTAAAATTTTCGTGTTTTACACAAAATAAAACAATATCATAACTATTGTCTATCATATTAACTTTATTAAAGTTTTTTATATTTTCATTGATAAGTGGATCATAATAATAAATTTTAGCTTTAGATTTAATTAATTTTTTAGCTAATTCAATGCTTGGAGAATTTCTAATATCACCAACATCATTTTTATAGGTCATTCCAATCAGCAAAATTTTTTTATTTTTAATAGAGCTAGAATAATTATCTAAAATCAACTTTAGTGAATTTTCTGTCATCTTATTATTTATTTTTAATGAAATATTGGACATAGGAAATTTTAATTTGTTATTTTTTAAGTATATTTTAGATGTTAAATTCCCAAAAAAAGGATCTTTAGTTAAACAATATCCGCCAACTCCTAGTCCTGGTAACATAATATTGTCGTGCGTCGATCTTTTTTTTATTGCATTAATCATTCTGTACAAATTTATATTAAGTGCTTTTGAAAATTTCATCCATTCATCTATAAAAGCAATATTGACTGCTCTGTAGCTGTTTTCTATAATTTTACATGTTTCTGATGAAGTTGTATTTTCAAGTTCTGTTAACTCAAATTTTTTATAATTTGTAATTTTTTTTAAGAAATTTTTACACAATAGTTTCGATTTTTTATCAATACCAGAATAAACTCTAAATGTATTCTTGCATGAATCTAAATAATTTTTACCTGGAGTTACTCTTTCAAATGCATGAGATAAATAAAAATTTAATTTTTTTTCTTTTTTGATTTTATTAAGCAATGGTTTTAATAAAAATTCACATGTTCCTGGTGGAACTGTAGACTCTATTACTATTAATGCATTTTTTTGTGCATTATTTATTATTTCCTTAAAGCTATCTAAAAAAGCTTTTTTAGTCATTTTTACCTTTTTTAAGTCATAGTTTATAGTTACTAGAACTATACTGGCTTTTTGATAATCATTTTTATTAAATGTAAATCTAATTTTTTTATCTCTTACAAGTTTCTTAAATTTATTAACTAAATCTTTATCATTTGTATTGTATGGAAACTCTCCTTTAGATGCTTTGTCAAATATCTTAATTGTTCGGGCATTTCTATTTTCAAAACAGAGTACTTGATAATTTTTTAATTGATTGCTTATAGCTACATTTACTGAATTAACAGCTCCTACAAATCCAAAACCTTGAACTGCAATTGTTTTTAATTTTTTTTTCATTTTATCTTAAAATAATCGATTGTTTTTTTTATCTGATTAATAAAATCAAATTTATTATCAATTTTAATAATTTTCTTTAATTTATTAAGTGATGGTTTTCTATAATTGACAGAATTTTTCTTATTTTTTTTATAAATAATTTTATTTTTAGCTTTCATTAGTTTTTTTATCAATAAAACTAATTGAAAATTTTTAAAAACATTTTTATCACTACCGATATTGAAGGTTGATGATTTACTTTTCTTATTCAGGGAGATTTTGATTATTTGATCTATAGCTTCATCTATATAAATGTAAGATCTAACGTGGTTTTTGTTAAATATTTCTATTTTTTTTTTATTTTTTGAGAATTTTTTTATAAACGTTGGTATGCCATGTTCACTACACATTCTTGGTCCAAATACATTGTGTAGCCTTAAATTTAAGTATGGAAGTTTTGAATTGATATTAATTAATTCACCTGCAATTTTTGAAAACATGTAAACAGTTCGTGGATGACCTAATTCAGAAATTATTAGGTTTGACTCTTCTTTGTTTGGAGGCTTATTAATGCCTTTTATTAAACTGCCATCATAAACTTCGCTTGATGACATAAAAACTATTTTTTTCAAGTTAGTTTGTTTTTGCGCAAACAATGAAATATTTAAAGATGATAAAATATTATTCTTAAGACTTTTGTAGCTTTTGTTGATAATCTTATCTACACCTAAAAATGCAGCACAATCAAATATGTAACAATAATCATTTATTTTTATTTTTTGGAAAGATTTTATGTCTGTTACATCAAATTTCTTAAATTCAATTTTTTTTTTATATGTTTCTTTTATATTTCTCAATAATTTTTCCTCAAAATTGATATCTACAACATCAACCTTAAATCCTAATTCACAAATTTTTGTAGCTAATTTTAAACCTATAAATCCAAACCCACCAAAAATTATTACTTTTTTTTTCATTATTTATTTTGTATATTTTTTTAAATTCTTATGCCAGTTATCTTTAAAATTTAAATTTTTGTCATCAATATAAAAATCTGATGATGGTTTACCAAAAAAAATTTTGTCATAATGTACTTTCCATTTTTTTAATTGATTAATTGTAAGCTTTTGAGCTCCACCAATAGCTTTCTTTTGATTATCATTATTTCTACCCATATGTCTTGCTGTAAATATTTTAATAATATGACCATTTTTTTTTAATTTATTTATTATATTGATATTTTTTTTAATTGGTTTTGAGTGAGAATAGTCTGAAGAAACTGTTTTACAAATAACGTTATCTATATCAAAACAAAAAGTTATTTTTTTTTTCATATTAAGCCTATTTTTATTTTAAAAATCATAATTATATTTTGATATTTTTAATCCTTTTATTAACAATTCTATAAACCGTATCAGCAAATCTTTTTAATGTATTCACTCTATGAGTAATCAATATTATGGTGATATTCTTGTATTCTCTTTTTAAGTTCTTTAAAATTAACGTCTCATTTTCCTGATCTATTCCACTTGTAGCTTCATCAAGAATTAACAATTTAGGATTTTTATAGAGGGCTCTTGCAATTCCAATTCTTTGTTTTTGACCACCTGATATATTGGTAGATTTTTCATTAATATAAAAATCTAATCCCCTTTTTTTCTTACTTATAAAATCATCTAACTTGCATATTTTAAGTATTTTATTAATTTTTTTTTTATCAATTTCATTATCTTTAATTCCAAAAGCTATATTATTTTTAATTTTCCCACTCAATAAAAAAACATCTTGTGGCACATACCCAATTGAATTGTGCCATGAATCTAGGTTTTCCTGAATATCAAGATTATCAATTTTTATATTTCCACTATTTGGTTTAATGAGACCAGTTAAGAGATTTATTAAGGTAGTTTTTCCAGATCCACTTTCTCCAATTAAGCCAATTATTTTTTTTGACTTTATTGTTAAGTTTATTTTGTGAAATATTTTATTTGATTTTGAATATTCAAAAGATAAATTTTTTACATTTATAAATTTTTTGATATTTAATTGTTTTCTTGTATTTACAGTTTCTTTTTCAATTTGCATTGGTTGTTGTAAAACTTTATAAATTTTTTCAGCTGAATAATGACTTTGTACTAGGGCTTGTCTTGAATTTGCTAATTGTACAAAGGTAGGTAATAATTTAACACCTGCGGTTATAAAAACACTTAAATTTAAAATAATCTCATCACTGTCCAAATTCATTAAATAGAAATACAAAAAAGTTAAAAGTATGATAACTATAAGTCCCAATTCCCCAAATATTCTTGGGATTCTGCCATAAACTGCAGTTAAGTATGATATTTTTTGAATTTCTTTGTTTGCTTTTGAAAATAAATTAAAAAAGTAATTTCTTTTTTTATCGATAATCAATTCTTTTAATGAATTAAGTGAATTATAAACTTCGTTCATTACTTCAGCACTTTTATCCCTGACTGCTACTCCAGATTTTACATAAAAATTATTAGTAAAAAAAATGTAACACAAAGATAAAATTGAAAAAATAATCAAAAAAAATAAAGAAATTTTAAAGTTAAATATAAATAAAAAAGATATGATTGACAAAGATACGATTATGCTACTATTAAAGTTTATAAGTGAATGGATATGTTTTTGTAAAACTCCTACATCAGAAAGATCTCTCAATCTCTTTGCTAATGTAGATTTTCCCAGTTTATTTAAATTAGTAAATACTGTTCTTTCAAAAACATTTTCTTTTAATTTTACCTCAATCCTTGCAATAAATTTTCTTTCATATGAAAAAATAAATAATTGCCCAAAAGCTCTGATTATATAATATGTTAAAACTACAAAAAAAATAAAAAATGCTTTTTCTATTTTTTCAAGATTTGAAAAATAATTTAAATTATCAAATGTTAAAAATTTATTTTCAAAATCTAAAAAAAAAGAAATTATTGGAATTATTAAAACTAAACTTAATATTTCAAAAACAACATTAATTAATGATAAAAAATGACAAATAATAAATTTTTTTTTAATTTTATTCTCAATGATTGAATTTAGGAACGCTTTATTAAATTGTATCATTTAATTTTAGATAATAATTTTTACTTTTTGTTTCTTGCACATATTGTTTTTACAAAAATATGCATTATTGATTGAAAAATATCTTCTGAAATTCCATAATCATTAATTTTTATATGCATATGAATATCAGAATTATTCTTTAAATATCCTCCCTTAAATGCTGACATGCCTATAATTTTATTTCCATTTTTTTTCGCAAATTTTACTAATTCAATAATGTTCTTTGAATTTCCAGAGGAACTTATTATTACAAATATATCATTTTTTTCCGATAGTGATTTTGCCTGGTAAGTTAATGAATTATGGTATCCTAGATCATTCGATATAGCCATAATTGCTTCTACATTACTTGAAAGACTAATTACTTTTGGTTTTAGTTTGGTGAAATATTTTACGTTTTTAAGAAAATCACAAATGAAGTGATTTGATACTGCGGCAGACCCACCATTTCCAGCAACAAAAATTTTTGAATTATTCTTTATTTTTTTTTCAATTAGTAAAGAGGCCTCAAATAAAGATTTTTTATTTATGGATGCCAAACCTTTATTTATTAAAATATTATATTTCAAAAAGATTGAATTAAAATTATCAACTTTATTAATTTTTTTCATTATTCTCTAATTCTTTTTTTAAATCCTCATATTCCTTCATTTTTTGCTTCATAAAGTAAAATGCCATTTTTGATTTATGTGATACACCTTTTGAAGTAAGCAAATAAGAGTAGCTATGTTTATTTGGATTTTTGCTAAAATTTTTTATTTTAATTAAACCCTTATTTTTTAAAGCCTTTAAGCAATAGTTTAATTTTCCCACACTAAATCCAAGGGTATATGCCAAATCTCTCTGACTAATTTTAGGGTTAGAATAAAGTTTTCTTAAAATTGAAAAATCTTTTTCTTTTAATTTGTCGTTCATTTTTTGAACTATACTGTTCAACTATTGAACTGTAAAGAGTTTAATCTTTAAAAATTAAACGATTTTACAATAACATTTGATTTTTAATTTTTAAAAATCTAATTTCGTCATCTGCTTTTGCATAAGTTGATTTGTGCTCATCAATCAGTAAATGCAACTTATGTTTAACACCAATATTAACCGTATTTTTATAATCTTCAAACAATCTATTGATGTTAAATAATGCTGATGAATAATTAAAAATTATTTTTTTGGGTAGTATAGAATTGATGGCATAATATAATTCTATTGGTAATTTATGTTTTATAACTACAATATTTAGTTCTTTTTTAATTAATCTTATATCCTCATGTAAATGAGCAAAGTAAATAAATTTATACTTTGAGTATCTTCTTTTTAAATTTCTTAAAACTTTATAATATGTATTTGGATATTTTATATATTGATTCATTTTTGAACTAATAAAATGTATCTCTTTTTTAGATTTTAGTTTTTTATTGAAATATGTAGTTTTTAAAAAATTATAATCATTTTGAATAATTTTAATTTTTCTAATTTTTATAGTTTTATATACTGTAAATAATACCGTATTGGATGTATTTAAGTTATTTATCAATTTCTTAATACCTAGACTTGATGTGCCATCATCTACAATATATTTTTTTTTTGATAATTTATAAAATTCTTCATACAGGTAATATTTAATATCTCCTACTAAACATTCCTCAAATCTAAGTGATAAAATTTTTCGTATTTTAATTATAAAATGTAATATCTTTACATTTATAACTTCATTTAAAAAAAAAAATTTATATTTTAATTTAAGTTTTTTTTTTGTTTTCTTTATTTTTTCTATTGCTATTGAATTTGTATAACCAACAAAAATTTTGTTATTATAGTTTTTGAAATCTTCATTTATAAAGCAGAATTCATTAAAATTAATTAATTGTAATGGGCTATTAATTAAGACAATTTTCCGACTCAGTAGTAAATAGTAAAAAGCTTTTAAAAATTCCATAATAACACTCTTAGTTTAGTATAATTTATAACAGAATTCAAATGTGTTCAATTATTGAACTGTATTATATTCGTGGTATAGATTGCATGTGAATTATATAAATAAAATTAAAAGATTAATACTCATTTGTATCTGGTCTTCACCTAGCATAAAACCTCTTATCAATAACTATTTAGAATTATCTAAACATAAGCTTATTAAAAAAAATAAATTAGTTTTGGGTGTCTATGATTATAGTTCATATGAAAATCCATATTCTATAGGTGATTTTTTGTTTTATATTTTTTTCTACAAATGTTTTATTATTTATAAAAGGAAGATTGAATTAATAATTATTTGTGACAATAAAAAAAAATTTAATAATTTTCAAAAGAAAACCTTAAAATTACATTTAAAATTAACTAAAATATTTTTATCTAAGTATCTCCATAAAGTAAGTGTTTGTGATTGGAAAACTTTTAAAAAAAAAAATTTTCAAAATTATTATATACCTTATGAAGATGATGTATTTAAAAGAAAAGATTTACGACTTAATTTGGTATCAATGTTTAATAAGATGATAATTAATACTAGCCATAGATTTATGAATGATTATTTAATAAATAAGAATAGTTTTGATGAATTTAAAAAAAAGACTCCAAAAAATTATATTACATGGCATATAAGACATAATCCAAAATGGGCAGTGCATAGAAATATTAATAAATTGGAGTTTATTGAAATTTATAACATTTTGAGAAAAAAAATTAAATCAACTCCTATAATCATTATTTCTGACAATTTAGGATGTGCTTTTGCTAAATCACTGGCTAAAAAAAATAATTTAAATTTGTTTTTTTGTAAAGATTTCTCAAAATCTTTATTTTCAGATTTTTTCTTAATCATGCATAGCAAATTATTTATTACTTTCAAAGCTGGTGGTATGTTGGTTATTCCCTGGTTTTCAAAATTAAATTTTATTTGGGGTGGAACTATTGGTTACAAAAATCAATTTGCTTCTGGAAGATCAATATCATTTACTAAGTTGCATTTTTGGCATACGAAAAATCAATGTTGGATTAACTCTAGTAGTTTTGGTTTTTTTAAACATAAGGTTGAAAAAATGAATTTTAAAAGATTTGGCCTTTAATTTGAAACAATCAAATCTTTGATGGAAGGCTTTAAATTATAATTATTATCGTTTACTGGCTATTAAAATTTATTGGGATTATGTTCATTTTTTGAACTATATTGTTCAAATATTGAACTCTAATAATTATTGATGTATAACGTTTTGCTATAAAAATTATGAAACTGATTAAATCTATATCTGATTTAAAGATTATTGATAAATTAAAAAAAAAAAATAAAAAGATAGTTTTGTGCCACGGTGTGTTTGACTTGATACACATTGGACACATTAATTATTTTAAAGAAGCCAAAAATCTTGGTGACATATTAATTGTCTCTATAACTGAAGATAAATTTGTAAATAAAGGTCCAGGTCGACCATCATTTACAATCTCACAAAGATTACAATTTTTAGAACAAATTAATATAATTGATTACATAATCTCAAGTAATAATTTATCTGCCTCAAATATCATTAAGAAGATCAAGCCTAATTTTTATTGCAAAGGTATAGAATATAAAAAAATAATGCAAACCGATTTAAATCTTAAGGATGAGATTAGAGCTTTAAAAACTATTAATGGAAAAATTAAATTTATCACTACTAAACAATATAGCTCTAGCGAAATTATTAATCAAAATCATCTTAATAATTTTGATGAAAAAATCAAAAATTATATAAAAAAGATAAAAAAATTAATTTCGATTAATAATTTTGACTCGATGTTCAAAAAGAATCTTAATTCAAAAATTCTTCATATAGGTGAATTAATTATTGATAAATATGTTCTTACTGAAACTATTGGCATGTCTGGAAAAGAAGCTACTACGATAGTTAAGCCTATTAAATATATTAATTTTTTGGGTGGCTCTGGATATATTGCTAATTTACTATCTAATTTTGTTAGACAATTAACTTTACTTTCATTTCTTGGACCTAAAAAAAAGGATATTTCATTTATAAAAAAAAATATTTCAAAAAAAATAGATCAAGTTTTACTAGCAAAAAAAAATTCTATTGTTATCAAAAAAAGATACATCGATAGTTACAGCGGACGACGTATGATTGGAATTTATAATGTTGATGAAAAAGAAATTTTAAAACAAGAAGAAAGTAAATTTATAAATAGATTTAATTCAATCAAAAATAAATTTGATACTATAATCATAAGTGATTTTGGACATGATGAGATTACAAAAAAAATAATTAAGAATTTTAAAAATTCAGAAAACAAGATTTATTTGAACTGTCAGATAAATGCTTTTTCCAGAAATTCTTACTCGATATTCAAATATAAAAAAGTCAATACACTGATAGTTAATGAAACTGAATTCAGAAATGAATTAAAAGACAAATACACAAGCATAGAAAACTTAATAAAAAAATCACTTAAATTATTTAAATTTAAGAATTTAATTGTAACTCAAGGAAAAAATGGAGGTACCGGCTATAACTATGTTAAAAAAAAATTTTTTTACTATCCTGCTCTAAACACAAATCCTGTTGATACTATAGGAGCTGGTGATACTTTTTTTTCTATCACATCTTTGTTTTTAAGTAATGGTGTAGACCCTGAGATCGCATGCTTTTTTGGTAATCTTTCAGCATATTATTCTGTATCGTCTCTAGGAAATAATAAAACAATTGATATAAGTGCCTTAAAAAAATTAACTTATCATATAATAAAATAATGAAAATAATTATACTTGGTGGCTGTGGTTACATTGGATCTGTTTTAACAGATATACTATTAAAAAAAAAAAATAAGATTAAAATTATTGACAATCAATGGTTTGGTAAGAATATAAATTCCCATAAGCACCTTAAGGTTGTTAAAAAAGACATAAGAAATCTTAAAAAAGAAGATTTTAAAGGATATGACTCTATTATTCACTTAGCTAATATTGCAAACGACCCAAGTGTTTTACTCAAGCCTAATCTTTCATGGGATGTAAATGTTTTAGCAACAATGAAAATTTGTGAACTTGCGATAGAGGCTAAAATAAAAAAAATTATTTTTTCTAGCTCAGGTAGTGTTTATGGTGTTTCGAATAAAAAAAAAGTCGTTGAAGAAACTGACCTAAAGCCAATATCTATCTACAATAAAACAAAAATGATAGCTGAAAGAGTGTTTTTAAGTTATTCAAAATATTTAAATACAACAATTATTAGACCAGCTACTGTTTGTGGATTATCTAGAAGGTTAAGATTGGATGTTTCAGTAAACATGTTAACTTATCAAGCTTACAAAAATAACCTTATTACAGTCTTGGGTGGTGCCCAAATTAGACCTAATGTTCACATAATTGATTTATGCAATATATTTATACACTTTTTATTAAAAACAAATTCATCACACAACAATAAAATCTATAATGCTGGGTTTGAAAATTTAAGTATTTTAGATATTGCAAAAAAAATCAAAGCTAGGACTAATTGTGAAATTCAAATAAATCCATCTAATGACCCTAGATCTTATAGATTAAATTCTGATAAATTATTAAATACAGGGTTTAAACGAAAATATTCTGTAGAAGATGCAATTGAACAATTAATAAATCTTTTTGAAAGAAAAAAATTTAAAGCATCTAATAGAAATTTTAACATAAAGACAACTCAACAATTAAACGTTAAATAAATGGGTAAAGAAATTAATCTTTTAAGAAAATATCCTAAAGCAAAAAGAAATTTAGAAAAAAGAAAAAAAAATAAAAAAAAGTTTCAGCTTATAGCAAGAAAATTTGATAAAAGATTTTTTGATGGATCCAGAGATACTGGTTACGGAGGGTTCAATTATAATCCCAAATTTTGGACTGGCGTTATAAAGGACTTGGTAAAATTTTATAAAATTGATAAAAAAAAATCTATTCTAGATATAGGCTGTGCTAAGGGGTTTACTTTAGTGGATTTCAAAAAAAAAATCCCTAAATTAAAAGTAAGAGGGATTGATATTTCCAAATATGCAATAAAAAATTCTCATAAGACTGTTAAAAAATTTTTAGATGTAGGTTGCTGCTCAAAATTACCCTACAAAGATAATGCATTTGATTTAGTTTTAGCTATAAATACGATCCATAATTTAGACAAAAGACAATGTTCCAAAGCCATAAAGGAAATCAATAGAGTTAGTAAAAAAAATGCATTTATCATGGTCGATGCATACAAAAATCAAAAAGAAAAGACAAAAATGTATCAATGGAATTTGACTGCTAAAACAATTATGAGTAGAAAAGAATGGAAAAAATTTTTTAAAAA
>MDTG01016873.1_pt1 | contig 11483 bp, 9 predicted proteins | sample 811421 | NCBI WGS metagenome assembly MDTG01 (sample SAMN05326645, study PRJNA326480) | marine metagenome | isolation source: seawater | place: Pacific Ocean: South East | collected 2011
CCGTTTAACAGAAAGCTGCTAATCCATCGGAACAACCAAGATATCAATCGGAGAGGTGTCGATTATCTTTTTCGAGTGTGAAATAAGCTTATGCCAAAAATCGTGGTGATGGCCGCACATCAATAGGTCAACGTTATTTTCTGAGATAGTGCTCTTGAGCTTATCGTTCAAATCGCCCGTACCTACAAAAATATGCTCAATAGTGTGCTCTGCGTAAGCTTCCAACTCCTTTAAGTTGTTAACGGCATCTTGATTGATAGGTAAGTCCCCGTCGTTTGCTTGAATATCAACAAGCTCAGGGTAGATTTCTCCATGAGTACCATCGATGTAGACAAACGAAATACCCGCATCGAGTTTATCCGCGAAGAAAGTCGCTCTATCAATCAGTACTTTGGTGTCGTCAGACAATTCAACCGCGACTAGAATATGTCGGTATTCCATAATTTAAGCCTTTTGTTGTGGGTTATGTAACAAGCATAGTTTTTGTTGGCGCAAATTATATGGTATAGGTCTCATATTAAGGAAAGTCATCATTCAAAGATCTTATAAAGGCTATCCTGTATATAGCGCTTTGATTGATAGGAAATTTACAAAAGGTTGATGTAGTGGATGAAGCGCTAGCTTATGCTGTTATATAGGCTTGAAAGATCAATGCGCCACCAATGAAGAGGCATCAATGACAGCATTACTCACCATCCCCACCCGAACACTTGGCTTTGATTACGATATCGAGATTCGTGATTGGTCACAGAAATTGGTTGGCTTCCATGTGTTTGAAGACGGACGACGTCCACTCGATGGCGGTATTGGGTTAAGCCTTAATCTCATAGAGCAATTTGATGTTAACGGGCAATGGTTGGAAACTCTGCCTGCACGTTACCGTGAAATCACAGATAACTTTCCAGAATATCAGTACCAAATGTTATGGTTGGCGGCGAACACTTATGAAGCGGCACAACTGTTGGAATTACGGCCAGTGATCTTGGCGCTGATTTGCATGAAATACAGTGTTGATAACCAGAAGGCTCTGGAAATGAGTCGTTTAGGGCAAAAGAAGATCCTGGCTAAGCTTGGTTTAGACAGCAGCAAAGCGACGCTAAAATTTATTGATAAGCTTGAGCTGCACTACAACGTTGGCGATGAACTCGACCATATCGTGCGAATTCTAGAGCCGCTGCAAAGACGTGTTCTTAAATTTAAGCACTACTCCAAGGTTGGCTACACGGCACTGCGTTTGGACCAGGTACACCCATTTTTAACTGGCAGTCGATTGGGCATTGCAATGGTTGAAGAGGGCAGACTCAATTCTCCGTCGAAGATGGCCATGTTCCAAGATGCGATATTGTTAGGGCTGGATTTAGAAATTGATGATCCTTTACATTCAATAACCAGTCAGAACTCGTTCGCAATGTTCGAACAACTCCACGACCGTTGGACTGAGCAGCGTCAATTGCGACGTTTAGAAGGCAGTCGCCCTATGGACAAGGATATCCCATATCCGGTCCCTTTGCTGGGGAGTGAAAACATTCACCCAATTACGGATTACTTTGATCTTGAGAAAGAGGGCATCGAGCAAAAGCACTGTATTGGCGTGTATCACAATCGCATTATGAGTGACCGCTATGTGGTGTTTCGAATGATGAAGCCTCAGCGCCTAACCATAGGTTTACGTCGTGTTCCAAGTAAAGCGTTTCCGTTCGAGATTGACCAGATCTGCGGTAAAAGAAACGCGCCACCGACTGAGGCAGCTCGCCAAGTGATTCACGATTGGTTGAAAGAGAGCAAGCAAACGTACCCCAATCAACATTGGCTAAAGTAGGCTAGATGAATTAGAAGGGAACCTATATGTATCAACAAGGCGATTTATGCCCACATTGTGGTTTGTTATTGCGATACCAACAGACTTACAAGCCGACTGTTTAGGTTGTGGAGAAGAGATCAATCAAGACGCCGATTATATTCATTATGAGGATGAAGAGTAGGTTAATAAGGTCTTTTGAGTGAATTGTTTAACTGAGTGGCTCTTATTTCAATTGCTCGTAATTAAAAAGGAAATTTAAATACAAAAAGTCGTTTTTAGACAATGTGCCCAGCACTCTCCAAACTGGCAAGAGCTTAAACGCCTTTTTCAAAGTGAATGGTTGGACTTTGAGTTTAAATCAGCCTATTCAGAACAATCGGACCCAACCCATGTTCATCTCACGCTAGTGATCGTGGTCATTCGAGAAAATATCGTTATCGGTGGCTTAGCGTATTCCCATTTTCAAGGACGTCATCAAGTAAGAGATGTCGTCTGGATTAACGCTGTTTATGTTGATGAGAAATGGCGAGGCCAAGGCATTGCGAATGAATTGATCAAGCGAGCGGTTCAACAAATGTCAGCCTTTTACCAATCGAAAGCTGCAGAAGATCCTGCGTCTCGTCTTTATGCCTACACCAATATACCGTCCTTGTACTTGTCTCTCGGTTGATCGAGTGTCGATACAGACCCAGCACACCACGTAGTGAGCATTTCCCAATAGAATCTATAAAGCGCGACAGTTAGCAATCACGTGAGTAATAACACAAAGTTAAAAAGGCTTTGTGTTGTGCTAAGTACCAGTATTCGCAGCTTATTTCCTTCAATGTGTTAGTTCGTAGTTTAATGCTTTCACTTAGCTCAAACTCCATTGTTTTTTGGTTTATTTGCTTCAATTTTGCATCAGTAAAATTCAAACCTCGTGTCGAGAACTTAGCCAGTGCCTTGTATATCGACTCTTTGGCTGAGAAGAGCAGTGTTATGGCTTGTTCTTTGGTTAACTCAACACTTACCGCTAAATCAACTTCTTGTTCCCCCACAATCATGCTTTCAATCTCTCTACAAACGTCGCTCGAAATGAGCTCTTGCACATCGAGACCAAGGTTTTCTCGGTCTGGACAACAGGAGGGGGTGACTACAACGCATGCCAAATTTGTGCAGTGTGAAATTGAGCCAATAGCGCCACAAGGGAATTTAGGACTGCGATCGATGTTCGACTCAAGAGTGCAATATTCAAACCCTAACTCATTAAGCCTGTTCGCAACTAAATAGCGGCCAACAAAATACTCAGCTTTTCTCTTATTAATGGAGTGAGCGATGACATCAGGGCAATAAATATTGGTTTGTTCGAACATGACATCGCAAAAACGTGTTCCGTCAAACTGTGTAACGTGGATTTCGATACCTTCGCGCTGCGAGGTTCCAATATTCAAAGTGGTGTTGGCCTTTTCACAAAGCAATAAAGTTGACTCTGCATGAAGGGTTAGTCCGTTACTCAGAAGGCCAAAATCTTTAGAGAGTACACGAAAATTTTTATTCGTCATTAGGTTAACCATTTTGCAACAAGGATAACAATTACTGCCAAGCCTTCATTTTTCAAATTTAAACCTCTAACCTCTTATAATATAGGGAAAAAGCTCGTATGGCATACACTTTAATCTAAATGAAAATTGTTTGCATTCGTTTTTTTGCAAGTGTATAAAAGCGTGTCTGTTAATGATTTTATGAATATGTGCGTATTGCACTAATTTTTAGTGAATGATGTGTTTAAAGGTTGAAGGTATGCTCGAAGCAAAGGGACTCGGTTTTAGCGTGGGGGATAAGCAGTTGCTTGATAGACTCAATGTGTCGTTTGAGCAAGGAAAAATCTACGCTTTGGTTGGGCATAATGGTTCGGGAAAATCGACTTTATTAAAGTTGTTAGCGAAGCAACAGCGCGCTACTTCTGGTGATATTTACCTGAAAGATAAAGCAATCACTAAATGGCCAGATAAGGGCTTCGCACAGCAAATTGCTTACTTGCCTCAACATTTACCTGCAACTGACAGTTTATCCGGAAAAGATCTCGTGAACTTTGGTCGCTACCCATGGCATGGCTTATTGGGTCGACTTTCAAGTAGAGATAAGCAGTATGTTGAAGATGCGATGCAACTCACCGACACTGCGCAATTCGCTGATCGTTTGGTTGATACATTATCGGGTGGCGAACGCCAACGTGTTTGGCTTGCGATGTTGTTGGCTCAACGTACGAAATACCTCTTGCTGGATGAGCCTTTAGCCGCGCTCGATATCGGCCATCAGATTGAAATGCTGACATTGATTAAGCGATTGAGTGAAACATTGGGAATTGGGGTGATCATTGTCATTCACGACATCAACATGGCTGCTCGTTTTTGCGACCACATTATAGCCCTTCATAGCGGTAAGCTATTAGTCGAAGGTGAGGTTGACGAGGTATTCAAAGAGTCGATATTGAAAGATATCTATGGTGTACCTATGCACATTACTCAGCACTCTGCAGGTTACCCAGTCGCGATGCCTGGTGATTTGGAGTCAGCATGATGTTCAAGCAGCCTTTTCAATCAAGATTACAACGCTCGCACGTTACTCGTACTTTTATCTCAAGTGTTGTCATCTCTAGTTTGCTGGTATTTTCTCCACTTTCGTTAGCCAAGCAAGATACACCTGAGGTGAATGATGAAGATCAACCTCGATTGGTTTCAATTGATTGGACTCACACTGAAACGCTTTTGGCGTTGGGCGTTACCCCTGTCGCAGTCGCGCAAATACCTGATTACAACTCGTGGGTGAAATCACCTGAAATTCCTCAATCAGTTGCTGATGTTGGCTTGCGAACGCAGCCAAACCTTGAACGTATCCATGAGCTTAAACCAGACAAGATTTTACTATCTCCAATGTTTTCAACGTTAGAGGCTCAACTCAGCAAGATTGCGCCAGTTACGACTATTGGCTTATACCGAAGTGGTGACGTTGACTGGTTCGCGTTAGAGGTTGCCACTCGGAAGTTAGCTGAAGTATCTGAAAAAGAATCCCAGGCAGAAGAGCTGATTCGCGAAGCTAACGACGAAATGGAGCTTCTAGGTTCACAATTACCAGACAATGCTCCTGCGATGTTAATGGTGCAATTCATGGATACAAACCACGTTCGTGTATTTGGAGATAACAGCCTCTATAAAGCCTCGATCAACAAGATTGGCCTTGAATCAGCGTGGAAAGGGCAAACCAATGCCTGGGGATACAGCTTGGTTGGCATTGATCAATTGATCGGTGTCGATGGGCAAATCGTGATTATTTCTCCGATGCCTGCGGGTACCGAAAAGCGCCTTAAAACAAATCAGTTTTGGCAATATATAGTGAAAGAGTCTGGTTATTCCGAATTACAAGTTCCAGCGGTGTGGAGCTTCGGCGCTATACCTTCTGCAACACGCTTTGCAAGGTTCATTGTTTCTGAGTTGAACCAAGGAGACGTGTTATGAGAGTTCTCTCGTTTGGTGTTTTAACACTGTTGATGCTTTCTACATTAGCGTTAATTGGCCAACATTTATCTGTATCTCAGTTCGGACTGAGCCGACTTTCTAGTTTGTGGAGCACTGATTTTACTTCTCCAGATTCAGTGAAACTGCATTTGGCTTGGTGGCCAAGGTTATTCACTACACTGTTATGTGGCGCAGCGTTGGCAGTCGCGGGTGTTTTGATGCAACAAGTGCTCAGAAATCCGCTTGCCTCGCCGTCTACATTGGGTGTTGCCAGCGGTTCAAGCTTTGCACTCATGTTGGCGACGCTTTATGCCCCTTGGCTTTTGGAGTGGTCTTATTCGTTAGTGGCTCTCATTGGTGGCGTTAGCACTATTGGTTTAGTGTTTGCACTGTCGTGGCGACGTGCTTTGTCTCCAACCGTAGTGATCGTTTCAGGTTTGGTCGTGAACCTTTATTTTGGTGCTGTAAGCACAGTGTTGCTGATGATGAATCAAGACAAGCTTAATGGCTTGATGATTTGGGGCGCAGGGTCATTAGTCCAGAGTGGATGGGAAGATGTTCAGTATCTAGCCCCACGTTTAGTTATTGCAACTCTTATGGCATTTCTGTTTATAAAACCACTTAGCTTGCTTCAGTTATCAGAAGAGGGCGCTAAGAGCTTAGGTGTTTCGTTAGCTAAATTAAGAATTGCTTGTCTCGGGCTAGCAGTATTGCTGACGGCTTGGGTCGTGAGTGCTGTGGGTGTCATCGGCTTCGTTGGCTTAGCTGCCCCTGCGTTAGCGCGCTTGATGGGAGTACATCGTCTAGTTCCTAAACTATTGGTATCAATGATGTTGGGTGGCTTGTTGTTGAGCCTTACTGACTTACTTATCCAACAGCTACCGGGCATCATGTCGATGTTTGTTCCGACAGGTGCAGCAACGGCAGCGTTGGGGGCTCCTCTGTTGTTGTGGTTGCTGCCTAAGCTATCAATGAAAAGCCAATCTCAAACACAAACCGTGCTCACGCGTCATAAGGAAGTGGCTTCACGATTAAACAAACATTCAGTTGTTCTAGCTAGCTTGTTTATTGTTCTGTCACTCGTTGTATTCAGCTTATTCTCGGTACAAACAGAAGGTTGGCGTTGGTTATTTCAAACTCAAGACTGGGCAATGCTCGAATGGCGCTTACCTAGGTTAGCCGCTGCAGCATTGGCGGGTGGAATGTTAGCGGTATCGGGCACGATCGTACAGCGTTTGAGTGGTAACCCAATGGCTAGCCCGGAAGTGATTGGTATCAGCTCTGGTACCGCATTAGGTTTGATCATCGCGATTTTTACGGGGCTTGGCAGCAGCGTTGTTGGGCTCTATATCGGTGGTTTTATTGGTGCAGCATGTACTTTAGGCATCATTGTACTACTCAATCAAAAGTCAGGCTTCCAACCAGAAAGGGTGTTACTGACGGGCGTTGCGATTACGGCCTTGATGAATGCGGTCCAGAGTTTTGTATTGGCGGGAGGAGACCCAAGAAGTTACCAAGTTTTGGCTTGGTTGGCAGGTTCAACGTATTACGTCACAGAGTCAACACTCGTTCCGTTACTGATATCTTCGATTGTATTTATCTCGCTAGGTTTTCTCTGTGCACGGTGGTTGGATGTGTTGCCTTTAGGACAGGCGAGTGCGCAATCTCTAGGCATTAATGTACCAAGATCTCGAATACTATTGCTGCTCTTAGTGGCATGTTTAACCGTGAGCGCAACTCTGGTGGTTGGGCCATTAAGCTTTATCGGTTTGATGGCTCCTCACATGGCGAGACTTTTCGGCTACAGTCGTGCGAAAGAACATCTGATCTGTTCGTCGTTAATTGGTATGGCGTTAATGTTGTTCTCGGATTGGCTCGGTAGACAGTGGCTTTACCCACAAGAGATTCCTGCAGGCTTGGTGGCTTCGATTATCGGTGGTATGTACCTGATGTGGGGGTTGAGAAGGTTATAGCTCAGTCACTTGTCGTTACTTAAAGTGACTACTGAACGCTTGTTAGCAGGTGTCTGTTAGAAACAGGTTGAGCTTCTAGAGCCATTACTAAACAACAAGATTATCGAGTTCGGATTATATGGGATTATCTTTCTCTTAAATGATAATGAAAATGATAACAACAATAACAATTAATTAAATGGTGTGTATGAAATGGGTTTGATCCTATTGTTGGCTGAAAAACAGAAAAAATCACTTTCCTTCGTGATCTTGTTGAGTATTGCGAGTGCGTTCTTGAGCGTAGGCGTGATTGCGTTTATTCAGCACAAATTACTTGAAAGCAATGGGCCACTTTCCAATACCTTGATTCAGTTTGCGTCACTGTTGATTGGTTTGTTGGTGACAGCAACTGTTGCTCAGGTAGCACTTCATAAACTGGGCCACAAGTTCGTTTATTACAAACGCTGTGAACTGGTCTCTCAACTATTAAATACCGATATTGAACAGGTCGAAAAAGTGGGAAGTGCAGGTGTACTCGCGTCACTGAACACCGACATTCGCAACATTACCATTGCATTCGTACATTTACCTGAGTTGATCTACGGCTTGGTACTAACGGTTGTGGCATTAGTCTACTTGGCCTTTCTATCTATGCCACTGTTTGGGGTTAGCGTTTTAATGCTCTCTTTAACCGGTGTCATTGGCTATCTGCTTGTTACGCGCATCACTAAACACGTTAAACAGGTTCGTGAGTACGACGACAAGTTGTATCACGATTACCAATCCTTAATCGATGGCCGTAAGGAACTTTCTTTAAACCCATTCAGAGCTAAGCGTTACTTTGATGAGACGTTTTCAGTCAATGCTGAAGGTTACAGAAATGAAGTGACACAGGCCGATATCCTAAATGGTTTTGCTGCCAACATGGCGAACACGGTTGTATTGGCACTGATTGGCCTGAACTTTTACCTCGCGACTGCTTTGGGTTGGGCGACGTTAGAGGTGGCGTCTACATTTGCATTGGTCGTGTTGTTTATGAGAACGCCGCTAATGTCTGCAGTCGGTTCAATTCCAACCTTGATTACTGCGAATATTTCAATGAAGAAGTTGTCGTCGTTAGAGTTGAGTACCGATCGAAGCCTAAATCCGAAGTCGGCAAAAACCAAAGTATTCAATTCACTAGAACTCGTGGGGGCTAGCTATCGCTACCGCTCAGATTCTGATGGTGACTCGTTTGGCGTAGGCCCAATTGATTTCAAGATCGAACGTGGCGAACACATCTTCATTATTGGCGGTAATGGCAGTGGTAAATCGACTTTTGCGCGTTTGCTTACTGGACTCTACCGACCGCATTCTGGCCAAGTTTATGTCGATGGCGATGAGGTGACTCAAGCGAATTGGCAAGATTATCGCCATCAGTTTTCGGCAGTGTTCAGTGATTTCCATCTATTCCATCAAATTGTTGATGGCGAAGGTCAAGACATCGATAGCAAAGATGTTGACGAATGGATGGTTCGTCTTGAAATGGCACATAAGGTTGACCACCAGCAAGGTCAGTTGAGTGACGTTCGCTACTCACAAGGTCAACGAAAACGACTGGCGCTGATGATGTCGGTACTCGAAAAACGCGGTAGTATTCTGCTTGATGAGTGGGCCGCTGATCAGGACCCACGTTTCAGAAAACTGTTTTACCGTCAGTTATTGCCACTGCTTAAACAACGGGGCGTGACTGTTATCGCGATTACTCATGATGACGCTTATTTCGATGCCGCTGACCGCATTTTTAAAATGGATACCGGCAATCTTATTGAGTTGAGTAAAGGGAATTTAGCACAAGCACACCAAGCACTAGAGACTGTTGTGGCTTGAGTTTTTAAGAGCCAAGTTAGGCTCAAAAACACAATAAAACAAAGTTAGTTGAGGAAAGAATGAGTATTGATAGCCCAAATACAGAATTTACCGTTGTGATAAACGCACAAGAACAATACAGCATATGGCCAACGTATCACTCAGTGCCAAATGGTTGGACTGAGGTCGGTGTAAAAGGCAACAAAGAGCATTGCCTTGAGCATATCCGTGAAGTTTGGACAGATATGCGTCCGAAAAGTTTACGCGACGCTATAGCTGCCCTAGAAAATTAAACCTATTTAACTTTTAGCCAATACCTGTACTTTTCGCCTGTCATGGGCGAAGAGAGGGTCTGTACAACCAAATTTCATGTTTAGGTAATAAAATGTCAGTTGATGATGAACAAATTTTGGATTCCGTAACCCCTTGGAATCCTCTCACATACTCTCAACAGCGCTTGTGGTTATTTCAGCAATTACAACCGATGAGCCTGGCGTATAACCTAGGTGGCCTACTTTGGTTTGAAGGCGAAGATGTTACGGTTGAAAAACTTCAACACTCACTAAATGAAATGGTGTCGGCATTTCCTTCGTTTCGCAGTCAGTTTTCTGAAGTTGAGGGAAAAGCGGCTCAACGAGTGATGCCTTTTAAGCCTGTTGAATATGATTATATCGACATGCAAGGTGACTCAAATACGGTTGAGTTTATCAATAATGATGCTCGCCAACGTTGGCAACAGCCGTTTAATCTAGTGGAAGGTAACCTCGTACGATGCTGTATTTATAAAGTCACTGAACATCGCTTTGCGGTGTTGCTTGCTACTCATCACATTGTGACTGACGCCTGGTCGTTTCAGATCACAATTAAGATGCTAGTGAACACTGTAGCGGGTAAAACCTACCAGATGAAAGAGGTTCAAAGCTACCTCAATTACGCGGTAGAGCAGGCCAGTGCGGAAAAGTCAGAGTTTTATGAGCAGCAAAAATCTTCATGGATACAGAATCAGTTTATTGGTGAAGAACCGTTGTCGTTATCGAACCTCAATGACCAATCTCAAGATGCCTACGGTGCGAGACATGAGCTTGTTCACTTATCGAGTGATATCCATGATTCAATCAAGCAGTTAGGGAGTGAGTTAGGCGTGACCAAGTTTGAGGTGTTAGCGTCTGCCATGATGCTTACACTACGCCAGTACTCTTCTAATGTTCATCCTTCGATTTGTGTTCCTGCGTTAAACCGAAATTCTAAGAACCGTAGAACGGTCGGCTTTTATGTTAACAGTGCCGTGATGGGCTATCGCATTGATGCAGAGATGACTCTGTCTCAGCTAGTTGACAAGACCCATGCGTCGATGAAAGCGTCTTTGGCATTTGAAAGCACGCCATTAGAGACATTAGTGGGTGATTTACCGATACCTACAACCGCTTTAAACTTCAGAAATCACGGTGATAAATTATCGATTAGTACAAACGGAGTATCTGCGGAATTTGAAGAATTTCCAGTATTAGAGACACCGTTTGAGTTAGTGTTGGATGTCATCAATAAAGGCAACGCACCGCTGCGCTTTGTCTACGCAAAGGAAAAGTTCACGCGTCCGTTTATAACTAAATTCATCGAAAGCTTTAAGGTTAATTTGGGAAGTATTATTCATTCGCCAAACGCTGAGGTGGCGTCCGTTAATGCAATTTCGAGCAAGGACATGAGGTTGATTGACCAACATGGTTCAGGTGACTATTCATGGCAATATCGTCCATTCACTGACTTGGTGGCTGAGCAAGCAGTTAAGTGCCCGAACAGTATTGCGTTGAAACACCAAAACGAGTCGATGAGTTACCTAGAGTTGGAGACTCGTTCGAATCAATTGGCGAATTTGATTTTATCTCAAGGTGCAACATCAAAATCGCCAATCGGTGTAATGATGGAGCGTGGCGTCGATATGATCGTCTCTATGATCGCTGTTCTGAAGGCTGGAGCTCCATTCTTACCTTTAGACCCTGACTACCCAACAGAACGCTTGAGCTACATGTTGGAAGACAGTGGCACAGAGTTGCTCCTTACACATCCTAAATCTAATGATAGATGCAAAGATGTATTGGATGGTAGTGACGGTGTCACTCAATTCTGTATTGAAAATGCTGAGTTTGCAGGTTTATCGTCAGATAATTCTTTTAAGCGACCGTTGGCTGAGGAACTGGCCTATATCATCTATACCTCTGGTTCAACTGGAAAGCCAAAAGGTGTCACTATATCGCATGAAGGTTTAAGCATGCACGTTCAGACCATCGGTCAACGTTATGGCATGAGCGAAGAGGACGTAGAATTACATTTCGCTTCCATCAGCTTTGATGGTGCCGTTGAGCGTTGGACTGTGCCATTAGCGTTTGGCTC